>SDBU01006220.1_pt1 | contig 14111 bp, 10 predicted proteins | sample 2277071 | NCBI WGS metagenome assembly SDBU01 (sample SAMN10397929, study PRJNA504765) | marine sediment metagenome | isolation source: marine sediment core GS08_GC12, 126 cmbsf | place: Arctic Ocean: Gakkel Ridge, Loki's castle | collected 2008
CTCGGTACTCCTTCTGGTAAAATCGAGTTCTATTCGCAGAGACTGGCTGAGAACTTCCCCGGCGATGAGGAGCGTCCGCCATCACCACGCTATATCGCCGAAGGTGAGACGCACCAGGAGAGCCTCACCAGCGCCAGGGCTAAAAAGTACCCTCTGCTTATGGAGTGTCCGCATCCCCGTTACCGGTTCCATAGCCAGCACGAAACGGTGTCGTGGATTCGGGAAGTGCGAGCCCATAAGGTCCTCAAGGATGGCTACTATTACGAAGCAATGTGGATTAACCCGCAAGACGCTGAGGCTAGAAGTATAAAGTATGGCGACGTGGTTCGAGTCTTTAACGAGCGCGGCTCCGTGCTGTTTGGCGCTTACGTGACGGAGCGGATGATGCCCGGCGTATTGCGCGTATCAGAAGGGGCTAATTATGACCCTATTGAGGTCGGAAAGCTGGATAGGGGAGGGGTAATTAACAACATAACGCCACTACATACCACATCTAAATATTCTTTTGGCATGACTGTAAATGCCTTCCTAGTTGAAGTCGAGAAGTGGGAGGGAAAACTGTAATGAAAGTCATACTTGTTGATATTGCCAGGTGCAACGGCTGCTTTAACTGCCAGATCGCTTGCAAAGACGAACATGTTGATAACGACTGGTCACCTTACGCCAAGCCCCAGCCGGACACGGGACAGTTCTGGACGCGGGTTCAGGAGGTAGAGAGGGGCCAGGTCCCGAAGGTAAAGGTCGCCTATGTCTCCATCCCTTGCCAGCAGTGCCAGGATGAGCCGAGTTGCATGAAGGCTGCTCAGGGCGGGGCGATGTACCGGCGTGATGATGGCAGTATCATCATCGACCCTGAGAAGAGCCAGGGGCAAAAGCAGATTGTCGAATCCTGTCCCTATGAAGTTATCTTCTGGAATGAAGAACTGGGTATTCCGCAGAAGTGCACTTTTTGTGCTCACCTTCTGGACCAGGGCTGGAAGGAGCCCAGGTGTGTGGAGGCCTGCCCCACGGATGCGCTGGTCTTCGGGGAATATGACGAGTTCAAAGATGTCATAACGGAGCAGAAATTCGAGGTCATGAACCCTGAATTTGGTTTGAAGCCCAATGTATACTATCGTGGGTTACCCAAGAGGTTCGTGGCGGGAGCGGTGATATTCGGAGATAATGATGAATGTGCTGAGAATGTCAGTGTAACCTTAATTGGTCAGGGGGCGGAACAAACAGTCAAAACCAATAATTACGGCGACTTTGAGTTTGAAGGGCTCGAGCCAGAGCAAGAATTCTCGGTAAAGATTGAGCATCCGGGTTACGCTCCCAAGGTATTTGATGTGCAGACGAAGAAGGATGTATACCTGGGAGACATAATATTGACCTAAATCTGCGAGCCTTAAAAAGGCATGATGAGAAGCGACCTTCAATGTCTTTCTTGTGCCGCTTTCTATTGTCACCTGTGTTCCGTTATCTACAAATCCACTAATGTTTTTGCTGAGGGCATGGGGTCTTCTCTGAAAAGAGTACTATTATCTGGATGAGCTCTATGGGGATTAAGAAGGTTGGTGTAGTTGGTTGTGGAACGATGGGTGCCGGTATTACCCAGGTCTGTGCCCAATCAGGCTACCAGGTGATAGTCTCCGAAGTCAATAAGGAGCTACTCAGTAAGGGTTTGGCAGCGATAACCAAAGCATTGACCAGAAACGTAGATAAGGGAAAGATATCTGAGAAAGAGAAGGATACTATATTAGAACGCATTAGAGGAACTACCGATATTAGTGACTTTTCTGATTGCGACCTGGTGATAGAAGCTGGCGTAGAGAACCTGGAAATCAAAAAGCGGATATTCGCGGAGCTGGATAGAGTCTGCCCGCAACATACTATTCTGGCCACCAACACGTCCTCGCTGTGTGTTATTGAAATTCCCTCAGCCCCCAACAGGTTGGATAAAGTAGTGGGGCTGCACTTTTTTAATCCGGCGCCGGTTATGAAGCTTTTAGAGATTGTCAGGACTATCGCTACCAGCGATGAAACCGTTAAACTCTGTGTGGAGTTCGGTGAATCCTTGGGCAAGACTACTGTTATTGCCAAGGATACCCCGGGCTTTATTGTAAATCGTTTACTAACCCCGTTCACACTCAATGCCATTCGTATGCTTGAAGCCGGAATCGCCACCAGAGATGACATTGATGCTGCGGTACGACTGGGCCTGAACCACCCCATGGGGCCGCTCGAACTGGCTGATCTAATCGGTATTGATACCTTATATTACTCTGCCAGTGCCAGGTACGAAGAGCTCAAAGAATACCAATATGCACCGCCGCCGTTACTGAAAAGGATGGTCGCTGCCGGCTGGCTGGGACGTAAGACTGGAAAGGGGTTCTATGAATATTAGCCGGACCCCGGCTGACCAGGTTTGACACAAAAGAACCCCAATACGTAAGGATAACTTACTCTCTTCTTGGGCCTCGCTTGTTACCCCCACGAGTTAACTCTTGTGCCATCTTGGCCACTGCTTCCTTGACTTCAGCCGTTATGAACTCAGGGTGTCTTTCGGCTAGCTCATCGGTCTGGTAGGGTACGGATGGGTTGCACACTTCCTGGGAGTCAAACTCTTGCTTGAACCGGTCAACCCAGACATCGAAGTTGTGCCAGGCCGGTGCTATCAGGCGTAGAGGCACGTGCTCACCATGGAACCAGCTATGGAAGCCGGCCTTCATCTCAGCCTGTGGCGTCTCCGACATGTACCATTGGAATACCCTTGTCATAACTTCTTTACTGAATTTGGGAGATTCCATATCCAGCTTGTCAACATCCTGGTAAGAGAGGGATTCGGCGTAACTCTGATGCCCAAACTCAGTGCTTTGTATCCAGCCAGGGTCACCATGCTCGGCCATTAAGGGCGGGGCATATTCCGTATGTTTTTTGCCCAGTAGCTTACCTACCTCGAGACCGCACCGGATGCTCTCTATGCCGGCGATATGTGACATATATCCCCCGGTCATCATCCACATACCGGCTGAGTCGGCGAATTTTAGCAGGGATTGGTCTGTTTGCCGTGTGCGGCGAAGGTTACCGCCGAGTTCATTCATAATGTCCATGAGAACCCGCTCTTCATACTCCAGTTGTTTTTGGGAAGTGTAGCCGATAAGTAGAACGCGAAGGATGTGAGTATTGGCAATTTCTTCTGGAGTCACTTTCTCCCATTGTTCCCAGAAATCATTTCTGTCTTTGACCCGAGCGATAACTCTCCAGAAAAAGGGCACCTTTTGTACTATGGCGCCTATCTGAGCCTTTGATATCTCATATATTCCCTTTTCCAGTGCCTCTCTACTGGGCATGGTGAAGTTATAGAACCTCATCCGTGGTGGCAGTTTGACGTGAGTTTCCGGTGTTATACCCTCAGGCTCCAGCCTCTCTGGTTGAAAGGGATATAGTTTGACTGACATTTTGGTTACAATCCCCATGGCACCAAACCAGCCTACATACCCCCTCAGTATGCCCATAGCGTTAGGCCCAATCCCATCCTGCCAGTACCAGCTATCGTCACCAACAACCCTTGACCCCAATCTCACTATCTCCCCCTCTGGAGTGACCCACTCGGCTGCATTCATACGGCGTTCACTTATTCCAACCCGGTAGCCCAGAGGAGACATACCGTATACCAGATGATTAGCAATCACTGCTGCTTGAGACCCGCCGCCAGGAACTATGGTATACAGGTCCCTTTGCATCGCCTCTTCTATGAGCTGGCCGTAGATTACTGCCGGTCCGAGAACGGCATACATATTCTTCTCGTCAATCTCCAGCTTATCCATGCGCTTCAGGTCAATGGTGACAAAGTCATCCCGGAAGCGCGGGCAGGCACCTATTCCCCACAAGGTGCTCGCTGGCAAATATGGAATTTTGTAGCGGTTGCATATCCTGACTATCTTGGCAACCTCCTCTGTAGTCTGGGGCAAGAGGACACAGGCTGGCCTGGTGGAAAATCCGGTAAACCACCACTGTTCCCGGGCATACCCCCTGCCGGTGTAAGCCTGACAGTGTACCGGGTCAATGGTTGCATTCTCGGAGCCTACGACACTCTGCAATTCTCTATAGGCTTCCTGAGGTATCAGTTCCTTTAGGCTAGTATCACTCATTCGGCCCTCCTTTATCTGACTTGCTAATAGCCCTCGCTACCAGTTCTGAAATGTCGTATGTCCTAATCCCGTTCCCCTTGGCCTGAAGGCTCTGGTTAAAGTTTTCTTTGCAGCCAGGACAAGCGGATACGATGGCCTCTGCCCCAGTGGAGCTCGCCTCGCGCAGCCTCTCATCAGCGCTCCAGGAGGCTAAATCGGGGAAGGCCTCCTTTACCCCAGCGGCATTACCACAACACCAGGCATTCTCATGATGACGGGGCATTTCTAGCAGTTCAATCCCGGTGATAGCCTTTAACACATCTCTGGGTTGTTCATAAATGCCATTAGCACCTCGTCTGATGTCGCGCCGTGGGGTGAGGATACCCCAATCACCACGTTCACCCTCCCAGTGGAGCCACGGTTCGCTCAACCGGCTTAGGTTACAGGCATCGTGGTACGTCACCTTCATGTCGATTGGGTTCTCAAATTTTAGCCTGCCCTCTTTTACCCATTTATCGATACACTCTGTCAGGTGCACCACGTCAAAGCCGAGGTCAGCAGTTGATTTGCCCAGAAGTTTGGGATAGTCTACCTTGACCGTTTTGAAACCTTCGGCACAGGTAAATATTATTGTCTTGGCGCCGGTTTCTCTGATTAACCGTACGTTTTCTTCCGCCAGTTGCCTTGCTTTATCTACCTGTCCCGTGGTGAAAAGAAAGTTGCCGCAGCAGGGCTCATTCTCCATAACCATGAAAGCGATGTCAGCTGCCTCCAGTATCTTTACCGCCGCCTGGCTGATTTCAGTATTACCAAACGAGGCTCGGCAGCCAACGAAATAGAGGATATCCGCTTTCTTCGCAGGCTTAACCCCTTTCGGTATCCAGTCCAGACGCTGCGCCTGAGGACGGCCATAACGGTTTTTGGTTCTCTCTATATTCTCCGTTATCTCCTCGTGTTGGGGCATGGGTCCACTGCCTTCCTTGACCAGCCTGGCCCTCAGCGACTCCAGCATCAGCAACGGCTCCAGGTCCAGGTTGCGCTTACAGCCGACGTCGCAGGCACCGCACAAGGTGCAGGCATACACCGCCTCCCGCAGTGTGGGTGAAGAGTAATCCAGCCTTCCTGCCAGCAAGTCCTTAACTATCCTGGCCTTGCCGCAGGCTCCGTAGGCATCGAATCTGTATTTCTGCCACGGGGGGCATCGCCAGCTAAAATCCCAGCCGGGCATATATATAAAGTCTATCCATTTACACGCGGCACAGCCTACACAGCAATCTGCGTCCCACTTGTAATCCTCCAGGTTTAACCCTAAAGTAAGTTGCTCACCTTCTTGAGCCATTTCACTCTCCTGTTACAGATTATCGGCATCTGGGCGGTATCAAAAGCAAAGATTGCCTGGGTTCAATACATGATTGGGGTCAAATAGTTTCTTCAACCTCTTCAGTAAGGCGGTGTAGTCATTAGCTCTGCTATAGGCCATATTGGCCACAATCCCGTAGGGGCGGTTGAAGTAGGCGCCCAGGTCTAGTAGCTTAGCCACACTTTCGGCATAGATGTCCCGAATTCTTTCTACTTCCGCCTTGTCATCGGGGTCATAATAGAAGCTGAATTCAAGCTGGCAGGCTCGCCCGTTTTCTACTGGCTGGATGTAACAGCCGATGTCATTCGCCGGATACTGGTGCCGGCTTACAATCTCAGTTATCGCCGGTATGAACCTCGGTGCCCGCTCCAGGGTGGTCATGAACATCAGGTCCTGGCAGCCACCCTTATAGGCATGCTTCCAGTAGGTTCTGTCCTTAGGCCACGGCCTGCGGAGCATTTGGGGCATCCTTTTCTCCACGGCTGTTATTCCGGGCAGGGTGGTTAAGAGCTGCAAGGCGGGGGAGTGAGAAATCAACATTTCCCGTAAAGCCTCTTCCTCATAGTCTATCTTCTCCTCGGGGCGGCGTTTCAGACCGCCGACAACCAGGATGACAGTCCACGGGGCAAAGGCTGCCCTTAGCCCGGCAAATTGCTCTGGCCAGCTTTCAGTCAGTATGGTGGCTAAGGTGACATTATTAAGGAGCAAACATTCATAACCTATCCTTCGCCTCAATATCTTGTATATCGGCTCAATGGCATCTTCTACCCTGTCGACAGGTATAAAAAAGGTCTTGGTGACAGTGGGTATTTCTTCGAATTTGACGATACCCCACGTCACGACCCCCATGGTTCCCTGGGCACCCTGCAAAAAACGGTAGAAACTTATGGGCCCCGGACCCTGCGGGTTGACACCATCAGCCGAGCTTTCCGGCTGCCTGAAATTGTTTATAGACGCCGTGCCGGTGACAAATTCCTCTCCATTTCCCCAAATGACCTGCATCGAGAACAGGGGCTCGGCATATTCAGTAACGTGAACTACTGGTTGTTCCCTCTCCAGCCAGTCAGTGATTACCGGCCGTGAGGCGTGAGGAAGCAGCGGAATGATGCTTCTGTATCCCTTGGCTTCCAGCTCTGCCTGAAGTTGCTCCCAGGTTACGCCGACCTCAAGGTGAGCTACTCTATTTACCTCATCTATCTCCTTAATAGAGTTCATCCGCTGCAGGTCGAGCACAATGCCACCCATCCTGGGTATAGCGCCCCCATGAAAGTGAACACTAGAGGTGGACGGGGTCACCGGGCACTTGGCATCGTTGGCCCACCTGATAACCTGTTGCACTTCTTCAGTAGTCTTGGGCCGCACCACGCAGCTAAACAAAGCCGGTGGTGTCAGGCTGTAATCCCGGGAATACCCCTCCATAACTTCTGGGGCGTCATACACGTTATCCACACCCACTATCTGTACCAATTGGTCTTTGATTTCCATAAATAACCTCCGGGGGATTCTTATTTGCGTTTGGGGGGGCTTGGTCAGGTGGTCTATACCAGCACTTTTTCGCCGGTCTTTCAGTCTCGGGGCTCACATGGTAAAATTATACGACAAAACGGGCCGTCTTAGCAAAACGGAGGTGCTTAGTCCCATCATCAGTTGAAGTGGGAAATGCAATTCGCTATAATAGTTCATTGTCACCGACTAACAGTGCCTTTTCCCCTGTAAATATAGTCCCGCTACTTCAATAGCAAAGAAGAGGAGGAGATAGAGATGGACTTCAATCTGACTGAAGAGCAACTGATGCTTCAGAGACTGGCTAAAGAGTTCACCGAGCGTGAAATCGAGCCAATAGCTGCCCAGATTGACCGGGAAGGGAAACTGCCCCCTGGCCTGATTAAGAAGTTTGCCCAACTTGGCTTCCTGGGCATTACAATCCCGACCAAATATGGCGGAGCCGGCCTGGATAATCTAAGCTACATCCTGGTTGCCGAGCAAGTGGCCTATGCCGGAACCGGCGCTTCCCAGTTGATAACGCTAAATACTGGTATCCCGGATGCAATTGCTCGTCACAGTTCAGATGCGGTGAAAGAGAAGTACATCCCGCCGCTCTGTGAGGGGAGAGCTTATGCTAGCATGCAGTTCACCGAACCGGATACAGGCTCAGACCCGACAGCGCTGGTTACCACAGCCGTACTGGATGGAGATAGCTATGTGATAAATGGCACCAAGCGCTTTATTACCTTTGGCGCTAGGGATGGCTGTGCTCTTCTCTTTGCCAAAGACGACACGGGAAGTTGCAATGCCTTTGTGATAGAAAAGAATACCGAGGGCTATCTTCCTCAGAAAGAGTGGGACTTGATGGGGGGGTGTTCGATAGAAGCTATAGATATATACTTTGAAAATATGAGGGTGCCCAAGGAAAACCTCCTTGGTAACAGTGGTGAAGGTTTGCCGATATTGTTGGATTGGGTGGCTGGTTCCAAAATAGTGCAGTGTGCCCAATGCGTGGGCATGGCTCAAGCGGCTTTGGATGAATCAATAGAGTATGCTAAGCAAAGGATGGCGAGAGGTAGACCTATCTCGTATATGCAAGGTATCCAGTGGTTGCTAGCCGAAATGAAGACAAGGGTGGAGGCCGCCAGATGGTTGACCTATAGAGCGGCCTTTCTGCAGGACCAGAATTCACCAATTTTCCAGAGAGAGGCAGCAGCGGCCAAGTTATTTGTGGTTCCCACTATATTGGATGTGGTGCAGCAAGCCATACGAATTCACGGAGGCTATGGCTATACTAAGGAGTTTAAGATAGAGAGGCTATACCGCGCGGTTGCGGGAGCGCCGATGGTCGAAGTCAGCCTTGAGATAAACAGGTCAATGGTTGGCAGTTCACTAGTAAGGTGAGAGCGTATTTTTCACGATATAACGGGCGAAAAAGGAAGCATCTCGTTTAAAAGGAGGGTATAAAAATGCTAGATTTTACCTTGTCAGAGGAGCAGCTTGCTATGCAGCGGTTAGCTCGGGAGTTTGCCGAAAAGGAGATAAGGCCGGTAGTTGGTGAATTTGAGAAGGACGAGGAAGGCAAATTAGCTAAGCAGATTGTCAAAAAGGCAGCGGAGATTGGTATCCTTGGCCTCCCCATTCCAGAACAGTATGGAGGCAGTGGCGCTAAGAATCTGGACTGCGCTATTGTTATGGAAGAGATAGCCGCTGGGTGCGGTGGCATAGCTACTGTTATCGGGTCCAGTTGGTTCGGGCAAACTCCAATTATGCTGGCAGCCAATTCAGAGCAACGCCAGAGATGGCTACCACCTCTCGCCTCTAACGAGGGGAACTTGTGTTGTATGGCTATGACGGAACCAGCAGGCGGCTCCGATATCGAGAATCCGCATATGCATGCCAAGACCATCAGGGTCATCCTCAAGGAGGATGGCAATGACTACGTGATAAACGGCACCAAAATCTGGCCGAGCAACTCAGATAGAGCTTTCCTGTACACCGTGGTTGCCACTGTGGACTCTAAGTTGGGGGAGGCGGGTTCCTGCATTATCGTTGTGCCCCACGATAGCCCTGGGCTCTCCTTTGGCAAGCCTATAAAAAAGATGGGGATGGATGCCGACCATTGCGGTGAGATATTCTTTGATGATGCCCGGGTGCCGAAGGAGAACTTGCTGGGCAAGGTGGGTGATGGTGTCAAAATCTTGGAACGGACTCTGATTTACAATCGTGCTGCCACCGGTGCCCTATCAGTGGGGATGGCTCGTGGCGCTTTTGAAATTGCATTGAAGTACGCCAAGGAGAGGGTAGTCGGTGACAAGCTCTTGATCGAGCACGAGATCATAGCCGCCATGTTTGCTGATATGGCTACCGAGATCGATGCTGCCAGGCTTTTAACATGGAGAGCTACATGGTTCAATACCCAAGGCCAGCCCAATATGGCATGGTCAAGTATGGCCAAGGTATATGCCAGTGATATCAGCATGAAGGTAGCCAGCAATGCGATTCAGGTCATGGGCTCTTACGGATATTCCAGAGAGGTTGGCGTAGAAAAGTATATGCGGGATGCCAAGATTATACAGATATATATTGGAGCTAATGAGCTACTTCGCCAACAAATTGGCGAGTCACTGTAGACAATAAATATCTAGGAGTAAGGCTCTGCGTTTAAAGCCATATCGGCAGTTCAGGCTTTGGCAGGGCACCTGATTACTTAGTTGTACTGGCGGCTTGCCTGATGCAGCCTCATTATCCATTAATGAGGCTGGGTCTCATTCTTCTTCGGGGCCTTCGACGTGCACCTTCATTATGATCTGGCCCCATCCGCCGTTTTCGCAACCCACATCGAGGCATGATAGCTGAGGGAAGAGGATGCCATTTGGGTCCAGGTGTTCCACAAATCGCTCCCAGACGGGGTAAACTACGGATGAAAGGGGAGCCACTGCCCAGACGCACATCTTCTCGGGACATTCATCTCGTATCAGCTGGCCACTACCGTTCATGACAAATTTATCGCCTACGCGATGCTCAGCAGCACAGCCGTGGGCACTGACCACTTCGGCGATGATCTTATGTGTCCGGAATTGGGGGGTGTCCTCCACCATTTTGACATACTTTGGATTTGACCGAATTTTGGCAAGCTCTTCATCAGTATATCCCATGAATTCCTGAAACCTCTTCCACAGCTTCTCTTTGTCCATAAGAGTATAAACTCCCTCCAGTAACAGTATGGTGCCAGTTTTTGCTATCTGGCTTTTTCCCCCTTGGTTATATCAGCGCACCGCTATGTTAATTATGACATGGCAACCCTCTCTGCGGCAAGTAACCAGACTTAGAGTGAGCAGTATGGGGGGCTATCCTGTGGGTAGTTTACGTTGCTCAGATGATGTTAAGTTTAGCTGGCGTCATCTGCAGTCTTTCCACTCTTCTGTCTTTTGTTATCCGCACGACGTCTCCAAGCTTTGCGCCTGCAGTATAGTCCTTGTTGCAAACGTTCGGGTGGACAGTGAAGTAGTCTCCCGGCTGTGGCAAACCGTCCATCGGCATGGCACCGGACATGTTGTACAGGTGTATTTGAGGCGTCATCGGTTCGTAGCCGGCGCTGTGGATGCGGTCAGCTAGGTCTAGTTCAATATCTATAAACCTCCGGTTTTTCTCCATCTCGACTAGGGCAAAGTGGTAGAGCTCCTTACAGAAGTCGAACATGTCTTCAACTTCCCTCTTTGGCTTGCCGAGGGAAAGGGCGTAGCAACTCTGGGGAGAAACCCCACCGTAGGTGACATTTATCTCGAACATGACTACGTCTCCTCGGGTGAGAGTGTTGTGTGAGGCTGGCGCCCTTAAGAAAGTTGGGCTCGGACCCGATGTCGCGATCATGAAGTGAGCGTACCAACCTCCGTTCTTGACGATCGCCTGCTCGGCTGCGGCCCAGAGTTCACACTCCGTCACTCCTGGCTTAAGGGCTTCAGCAACTGACTCATAGGACAGGTCGATGATTTCACAGGCCCTCTTCAATAGTGCCAGTTCCTCTTCACTACTCCTGGAGACCTCATTTATGGCTTCGCCTAACATTGCTGTCGCATCCTCGAAGGTGGCAGATGGAAGGCTCTGGCGCAGGACATCGAAGACCGAGGCCGAAAAAACCCCCATCTTGTAGCCGGCAATGCCGAGTCGGCTATTTTCGAGCTTCAGTTGCTTGACCTTAGTCACGATGTCTTGAGCGGGATCAAGGCTCCCTACAATCTCTTTTATCCACGAAGTTTGCGCCGCAATGTGCAGAAACTGTGGGCCAAGCCACTTGTGCACGCCCAACTGGGGCTCTCCCTCAAGGGGAAACACGATGTTTGTGCCACGGTTACCACCAAAGGGTACATAATTTGAAATATAATATAGGTGATTATTTAACGTAGGCATATACCCAAAGGGGGCGCACACGATCAGGCAATCAAAATTATGCTTTCTCATCGACCTACGGATTGCGTCCCACCTTATGTCGCGCTCGGTCTCCGAAGGCATCGGAAATGTCCATGGATACTCCAGCCGAGTAGGATGGCCTTTGTAGGTGTAAGGGCAAAACTCGCTCATATATATCCTCCTTATCCTCTCATGTTTTAACTGTAATTTGGCTCAGTGTGAGTCTATCAAGTATTTCGCCAAGTGTGTGCCGTTAGCGATATCGGCATAACTTGCTGATAGACATTTTATGTAGCCGTACCACATTTGTCAATGCGTACTGAGCATAGGCGGGTATCAATGCTGAATGAGCCAGAGATTGAGCAGAGCTAATAGACCCCAAGGTCCGCGAAAATGGGTGGGTCGACTCTTGCGACAGGCGCATTTTCGGGGCCCAATCGCTCAAAATTTTCACAGATTTTTCACTTTTTGACACTTAATTTTCACTGCTTTTTTATTTATGGCACGTTATACTACATATGAAGTAGATAACTATACTATACATTATGTATATTACGGTCTGGTTAGCTCCTAAAAAGAAATGATAAAACATAGTTAAATATATACATTGTCGTCCTGGTAGACAATGCACAATTTGTAGTTTGTTGGCTACGAAGTTTTGGTAAAGTATTGCGGGGAGGTTGAGTGGGGGGGGGGTGTACAAGGCTTGCTATACAGTATTGGACATTGCGTACCCCAGAAAAAATTCTGTATTGGGTGAGTTAGCGACATTGAGTCGATCTATGAAGTGAGGCCAAGGAAGCGGAAGTAACTAGCGTCTTCCGCATCCTTTTTTTAACTTACCAATCACAACCCGACAGGAGGCAAAAGCGAAATGGCAGAAAAAACTAGCAAGGAAAAGAGCTGGATCGGTACTGAAATCAGCCGTCGTACTTTCTTAAAAGCTACGGCCGTGTTCGGCGCCACGGTGGCTGGGGCACCTGTCATTAGGGCAGTCCCGGCCACAGCGGCTACTCCAAGCAGTGGAACTTGGAGTACCCCAGGTGCTGACCCGGTAGAGGGGACTGCGGGGGTGGTCATTAAGCGTACTACCTGTTTGATGTGCCATAGTGGCTGTGCCATTCAGTGCAAGGTTAAAGGTGGGGTAGTAATAAAGATTGACGGAAATCCATACGATCCTAGAACTCTGGAGCCCCATCTTCCATTTGCTACCGACCCTAAAGAGGCAGACATGATTCGAGGTACTGCTTGTGCCAAGGGCCAGTCTGCGATCAAAGAACTCTACAATCCATACCGGGTGAAGCAGCCCTTAAAGCGAGTGGGGCCAAGGGGTTCAGGTAAGTGGAAGGCTATAAGCTGGGATCAGGCTCTGACTGAAATAATAGAGGGTGGCGACCTCTTTGGCGAAGGGCACGTGGATGGGCTGAAAGCTATCAGGGATTTAGATACCCCAATTGACTCAAATGCTCCTGAGCTTGGCTCCAAGGCGAATCACCTGGTTTACTCTGTAGGCAGGTCGGAGCATGGGCGGAAGGAGTTCACGGACCGCTTCTTTGGTAGTGCCTTTGGTACCATTAACAAGAGGATAGACCATACCAGTATCTGCGAGACCAGCCACCACGTTGCCTACGAAGTATTGCTGAATGCGGGGGGGATAGGTGGCAAAGGCAAGAACCACCTGAAGCCGGACATTATCAATGCCGAATACATCATATGGTTTGGTTCAACACCATATGAAGCCAACTTCCCCTTTCAGGCACTTGCTCGCAAACTGAACATCTTCCGGGAGAAAGGGGGGAAGCTGGCCATAGTCGACCCCAGATTCTCTAACTCTGCAGCTATGGCAGACCAGTGGGTCCCAATCAAGATGGGCACCGATGCCGCTTTTGCCCTGGGTGTGATGCACTGGATGTTTGACAACAGGAAATACGATGCCCAGTATCTGGAAAATACCACTGGAGACGCGGCTGGTGCTGATGGTCATAAGACATGGAGCAACGCCACCTACCTGGTAAGACTCGACGATATGAAATTGCTGAGGGCCAAGGATGCGGGAATAGAAGGTGGTACGGATAAGCATTATGTCGTCTGGTCTGATGGTGGCCCTAAAGCCCACGATGCCGTGGAACACGGGGACCTTGGGGTATCCCAAACAGTCAATGGCATCCCTTGCAAATCGGCGTTTGCCCTGCTTAAGGAAAGGGCGGGGGAAAGGACCATTGCACAATATGCCGAGATATGCGGTCTGGATGCCAGCGTGATAGAAGGTGTAGCCAGCGATTTCACCAGTCACGGGATGAAGGCATGTGCTGACTTCTACCGTGGCTCGGTGCAGCACACCAATGGAACCTATAACGGTATGGCAATAGCCATGTTAAACTGGCTGATAGGCAACGTTAATGCGGTGGGAGGCATGTCTGGTGGTGGCAGCCACTGGCATGAGACCGGCGGCAAGACAGGCAATCCCTACAGCCTAACAAAGTTACATCCAGGTAAGGTAAAGGCCAGTGGCGTGGTGCTCACCCGACAAAAGGAGAGTTATGAGAAGACCACAGAGTTCAAGAATAGGGGATACCCCGCCAAGAGGCCCTGGTTTCCATTGGCGCTACATGGCAACTGGCAGGAGATAATTCCCAGTATAGGAGCCGGCTATCCTGACCAAGGTAAGCCAGTTTAGAGTGCCAGTGGTGGAGCCCGTATTCCCCAAAACAAGGCTTGAGGAGGACGTCTTGATTGAAATTGCC
>SDBU01006221.1_pt1 | contig 14111 bp, 11 predicted proteins | sample 2277071 | NCBI WGS metagenome assembly SDBU01 (sample SAMN10397929, study PRJNA504765) | marine sediment metagenome | isolation source: marine sediment core GS08_GC12, 126 cmbsf | place: Arctic Ocean: Gakkel Ridge, Loki's castle | collected 2008
TCTAAGTTCTGGGACGGGTACAACTTGGCTCTTAAAAAATTGGATGTCCCTAAATACCAGCAATCAGAAAAGGGGACGTTATTTCTGAGTTGACTTACATATAATTCCCAACTTCCGGCAATTCCTCAGAACTGGCCGTACGCACTACGGCTGATGTGCTCACGCCGAGTAAACGCGCAACCTAACACTCCTTGGATATCCCAGCTTCACAACCCAAGGGGGTAAGGTCTTCATTCTTGACTGAAAAATAAAAAAATGCCATAGCTTTTTCAGTCAGCGTTAATCCGTTTGTTCGGTGTTTTTCATTCTTAAAGCCATTGCTTTTTGACTGATTTCTTCTATAGATAAATTTTTATCCAGATCTTGGCGCCATTTTGTATAGTCGAATTGTTCTCGTTGAATCAAGCCCACAAATCGTTCTGCTTCAACATTCCCAAGAAATTCGGTTAGGACTTGAAGTCCTTTCAATCTAATTTCTGTATCTGTTATCATGATAAGACCTCCTTTATGAAACCGATTGGATCATTTACATTAATAGTTTCTATTAGTTTTGACCGTCGTAGAACGTTATCGTCTGTAGTTAAAAAATATTTGCTTTTTGATAAAATGGCGCAAGCAATATGCAGTAAATCATTTTTTTATTGTCCTGATTTCGATGTCTTATTTATCACCGAACATAATATTAGCCGACACTTTTGTTGGGTAGGTTACGATATTGTGATGCAAAAAACAACATAAAATGAATAAGAAACCCGCTTGTATAGCACCGCGACCGTATGCTATCATTGAAGTAAGATATTGATGATAAATTACACGGCGATGTGGGATATGAATGATAGCCAACAGTTGAAGCGGGGGCAGGGAAAAGAGGACGTTGTTTCCGAGTTGACTTACATATAATTCCCAGCTTCCGGCAATTCTTCAAAATGGGCCGCACGCACTACGGCTGATGTGCTCACGCCGAGTAAACACGCAACCTGACACTCCTTTTGATACCCCAGCTTCACAACCGACAATTGACAAAACAACCGACGTGCCTTACTAATTCTTTTCCTTCGGCTTCCCGATTTCAACTCCGGCTCCGTGATTTCTTCATCTTAACCTAGCGCCCTTCGGGCGAGCTTATAGCTGATAGTTCATAGTAAAAAATGGAATAGCTATCTTTGCTTTTCTAACAGCTATTAGCTATGAGCAAGCACCGGCAAACTATGATTATAAGATTTAATATCTTGATATTATAATATAAAAAGGAATTTCCTATACAATCCAGTTATCTGTTTATATCAGCGTTATCTTTTTCCTTGACTTGTAAAATTAAAGCATTTATTAGGTTAATATCTTACGTGTAAAAACTTAACACACAAAAGCAGAAACTATGGCGTAAATATGAACGACCTGAAAAATATGACTTTTCTCGAAATAAAACACGGGCTGGAAGCCAACGGTCACACCTTTACGGATGTGGCTAACATTGCTGGTGTATCTGTAACTCAGGTGCATAGAGTTGCCAAGGGTTCAGTGTCTGACCCGGTTCGGCGTGTAATCGCACAATGTATAGGCAAAAACGTTAAAGAAATCTGGCCGGAATATTATTCGCATAATGATTTATCAGCTCAGTTCCCGAAACATAATTACATAAAAGGAGGGCCTCGCCAATTGAATAAATTTAGCAAATGGTATGATAACCGACATGAATACGCAAAGGAGTGGAAAAAAAGGACAGGCGGCAAGGTGCTGGGATATTTTTGTACGTATGTGCCGGAAGAAATCTTATATGCGGCTGATATTTTGCCTGTTCGTATTTTAGGCAGCCACGAGCAGCAAAGTGTTACAGAACCGCATATCTTTGGAATGTATTGTCCGTTTTGTCGGGATTGTTTGGCCCAGGGTTTAAAAGGAAGGTATGATTATCTCGACGGAATAATGATCGCCCAGGCATGTATGCATATTAGACAGACTTATAACAGCTGGAAAATTCATATTCCGGTCGATTTTCATTATTATCTATATATGCCTGTGAAAGTGCAGGATCCATCTGCTCACAAATATCTTACCAACGAGTTGAAAACGTTTAAAAAGTCAATCGAAGAATGGACAGGAAAGGTAATAACAAACCAAGATTTGGAACAGGGGATTGAAGTGATGAATCGTAACAGGAGGTTAATGAAGCAGGTTTACGAATTGCGAAAAAAAGATTCTCCCCCGATTACCGGCCATGAGGCGATGTATCTGACAGCTTCGAGTCAGATGGTAGATAAAAATGATCATAGTCAAGAGATAGAAAGGATTTTGCCATTGCTTGAGGAAAGAGATCCCGGGAAAGGATCAGATATACGATTAATGATCGTGGGTAGCGAAAACGACGACATAAAACTTATAGAAACTATTGAATCCCTGGGGATAAGTATTGTTATCGATGATCATTGCACCGGAAGCCGTTACTTCTGGAATGAGGTTGTTCCCGATGGCGATGAGATGATGGCCATTGCAAAAAGATATGTTGATCGTGTTCCATGCCCGAGCAAAGATTGGGAAAGAAGGGATAGATTCGTGCATATATTGAACCTGGCTGAAGAATGGAACGTCCAGGGGGCCATATTGATTCAGCAGAAGTTTTGTGATCCCCATGAATTCGATCTGCCGCCCTTGAAAAAGGCTTTAGAAGACCAGGGTATCAAATGCTATGATCTTGAAATCGATGCCACCAATCCGCTTGGGCCGATCAAGATTCGAATGGAAGCTTTTGTTGAAATGCTCAATGCAGATGCTCTCTTCTTTTGATCAAAAAAACCATATGTTCTTCCACTACACCGTGATGAGGGAAGCGAAATAAGTTCGATTAATAAAGTTAATTATGAGGGAATGATTATGCCTGAGCAAAAAAAAATGAAATACAAAACCAAGCCGTTGGAATGTTGGGGAAAAGGTAAAGAGCTGTTAAAAGAAATCTACCTTGATTATTTGCATATAAAAGACAGGGGTGGAATTCGCTGGTGTGGAAGCGGCTGGGCTTTGGACCCCTTGCCATACGGGCTGGGTGATGTTGCTTCCCTGAAAGGTGAGCCTTATGGAGCTGTTATCGCGGGCACCAATCCTGATTTTTCGGTAAAATGTATGGAGGCCCATGAGTCCCGAGGTTTCGCCCGTGATTTATGCTCATATTTAAGAAATTACTGGGGTTCGATGTTTCTTAATAAATTCTATATCGATGGAAAGTTTTATGATTTTCCGAAACCCGATTTTTGTTTTACTTCCAGTATATGTTGCACCCATGCCAAATGGTATCAACAGGTGGCCGAATATGAGAACGTGCCCTATTATGGGCTTGATTTAAGTCTTGGAGTTGAAAATGCTGCAAACGATAATATGAAAGAGTATCTTGTAAATCAATGCCATGAGGCTATTGAATGGATGGCTAAAGTTACGGGAATCCGTTATGATGATGAAAGATTAATCGAAGGTGTCAATATAGATTGTGAGTGCACTTCCCTCTGGACGGAAATATGTTGCTTCAACAAGGCTGTTCCGGCTCCCTTAGATGAGAAAACAATGTTTTCCCTCTATGCGCTTATTGTGCTTACGAAGGTGTCTAAGAAGGTATTAGACTTTTATAAAGAACTCAGAGATGAAGTCGAAGATCGGGTTAAAAATCAGATTGCCGCTGTTGGAAACGAACAAAAAAGAATCCTGGGTGACAGCCAGCCGCCGTGGAGTTTATTAGGCATGTATCGATATATGGAAAAATATGGTGCTGTTTCCCTTGGTTCCTTGTATACCTTTACCTTAGGCGGGGTAATGGAGATTCAGGAAGACGGGACCCTCGGCCCTGCGATAACTCCTAAGCAAAAGGGAATTGAATTCAAAACAAGAGATGAGGCTTTAAGATTTTATGCGGATTGGACCCTGAAAAAATCTATCTGGCACCAGTTCTATGGCTCGGAAGAAAAGAGTAAATTAATGTTTCAACTGATAAAAGAATGGAAGGCCGACGGTGTTCTCTTGCATCTCAACAGAGGATGTGAAGGAACATCCATAGGTATAATGGAAAATTATCTGGCTTTGCAAAAAGCAGGCATCCCCATTGTCACTTATGAAGGCAATATGGCAGACGCAAGGGAATGTGACCGGGCAAAAACATACGAAAGAATTGATACCTTCCTGGAGATGTTAGGGCTAAAAGAGTAACGGAGGCCAACAATTAAAAAGCTCAATCCAGAAGAAGCTATAGGTCTTATCGATTCCCACTCAAAGATCATGTTGAGTACTATGTGCGCGGAGCCCCAGACGCTGGTGGAAGCCCTTGCGGCTCAAAGCGAACGTTTGAGTGAGATAGAGATATACACTATGTTTCCCGTAGGGTCCTGTCTCTACGCTGATCCCGGGGTAGAAGGTCGTTTTAAGGTTAAGACTTTTTCGGTCGGCAATTTGAGAAGAGCCGTAGAAAGAAAACAGGCAGAATATATTCCGGTCCATTTTTCTCAGATAGGGCGATTGATATTAGAGAAGAAAATCCCCGTTGACGTTCTGATGATCCAGCTATCCAGGCCCGATAAAAATGGAAATTTTTCATGCGGCATATCCGTGGAGTACATGAAGGAGGCAATTGAGGCTGCCGGCATTGTAATTGCTGAAATAAATGATCAAATGCCCCGCACCTGTGGTGATACTCTTGTACCTTCCGCTAAAGTAGATTATATTGTTGAAGTATCAAGACCCTTACTAACTTATGATCCCGGGCTTATAACGGAAACAGAAGAAAAAATCGGGGAATTGGTATCGGATCTGATTCCTGATTGTTCGGTCCTTCAATTTGGCCCGGGCAAGATCTATAGAGCAATATTAAAACATCTAAACAATAAAAAAGACATCGGCGTTCACACCGGGCTTTTCACGGATGACATCATACCGCTGGTGAAAAAGGGTGTTATAACAGGAACAAAAAAGACAATAGATCGACACAAGATTATAGCAACTGCAATTATCGGCACTGAGAAGGTATATGACTTTATTCACAATAACAAATTGGTCGAATTAAAACCGGCCAATTATACTCATAACATAAGAGTCCTTAGCAGGATTGACAATTTTATCTCTTTAAATTCCGCTATTGAGGTGGATCTTACAGGACAGGTCAATTCTGAAACAATCGGTCTGTCATTGATAAATGGTGTTGGCGGCATGATCGATTTTGTTAGAGGAGCCATAGCGTCTAATGGTGGCAGAGCTATCCTGGCCCTGCCCTCTATAACCCGGGACGGGAAGAAATCACGAGTAGTACCATTGATCAAAGAAGGTATTGTTACCGCCGGAAGAGCCGATTTTCATTATATTGTAACGGAATATGGTATCACCGATCTTTATGGATCGACTGTTTCCGAAAGGGCACAGCAAATGATTTCAATCGCTCATCCGCGTTTCAGGAATGAATTAAGGGATAAAGCGGTTGCAATGGCGTTGCTTTGAATAAAGTACATTAAATGGGAGAGGATCTATGGATACGGGAATTGTAGGGTATGGCGTTTATATTCCAAAACTCAGAGTTAAAAGAGAAGAGTTTGCCCTGTTATGGAAAATGGGCGGGCAAGGAGAAAACAGTGTTGCCAATATAGATGAAGATATTTATACAATGGCCGCCGAGGTCGCTTTAAATGTTTGCAAGCATTCGGACATGGACGATCTGTCCGATCTCGGCCTGATTTACCTGGGCACGGCCAGCTCTTCCTCCCTTGAAAACTCACCGTTAGGAGTCCTGGTCGATATTCTTGATCTTCCGCCCCGCATAGACCTGTCTAATTTCACATCCTCCCCAAACGCCTCGTTTGCTGCTCTAAAGAGTTGCCTGGATGCGATTGAATCAAACCGAAAGAAATGCGGTCTGGTTATCGGGTCTGAGTGTCGGGAGGTATCTCCGGGAAGTGCTATCGAGTTGTATGCGGGCGCCGGTGCGGCCGGGTTTATGTTAGGCAAGAAAGGAATCATAGCCGAAATAGAGAAGATAGCAACTTATGGTGATTTGTTTTACGACAGGTGGTCCACCCCGGGAAATCCACGGTTAAAAGAATACGAACCACGATTTACTCAAAAATATGGTTACCAAGAGCATGTTGTTGGAGCCGTGCAAAGTTTTTTAGCTGAAAACGACGAGGAAATGAGTGATTTTAACCATGTGGCTATTCATCAGTTTGACGAACGAAACATGCGCCAGGTGGCCAAAGCCCTTAAAATTCAACAAGAGCAATTAAAGCTTTCAGATATTTTCAATGACGTTGGTGACGTGGGGGCTGCATCCGCATTTCTAAAAGTATGCGCTATCCTGGATGAGGCAAAGCCCGGAGACCGGGTTTTGGTTGTAAGCTACGGCGGTGGGATGGCTGACGTGATGAGTCTTAAGGTTACTGATGAGATAAACCGGAAAAATAATACGAAATCTGTGAATGATTATATCAGGAGCAAAGATTATATAAGTTACTCTGAGGTATTGAAAAGAAAAAAGCATATTAAAAAAGAAGAAGACCCTCAAAAACTTGGAGTGCCCCCTACATCTCCATCAATCTGGAGAGACGGAGCTGTAATCAGAAGGCTGAAGGGAGCTCGCTGTACCAATTGCGGTTACGTCAATTTTCCTCCCACCTTAAGAAGAATATGTATCCGGTGTGGCAACACTACATTTGAAGAGACCACCCTAACGAGGAAGGGCAAAATACATACCTATTGTTTTAACATTTATCTGCCTGAGCCGATGGTTGGGCCGTTGGCCGTGGTAGTGGGTGATCTTGATGACGGAAATCGTTTCAGGGCGCTTGGAACTGAGTTTGAACTGGGAAAATGTGAAATCGATATGGATGTAGAACTGGTATTGAGAAATATAATTAGCGAAAACGGGGTCGGAATTTATGGATACTGTTTCAGGCCGCTCCGGTTTGGTTCATAAAATTATTGGATAACAAAATAAGTAGCGGTTCAGCCACAAAGGCACGAAGGCCCAAAGAAAGAATTATATTATAATTTTAGTGTCTTAGTGGCAGAACTATCACTAAATTAAAAAAAGGTGGAAAATATGGGCTGGAATCGAGTTGCAGTTTTTGGCGTCGGCATGATCAAGTTTGGAGAACTGTTTGAAAAAGGCTGGGAAGAGTTGATTGAAGAGGCCTATCTAAATTGTATTAACAGTGTTGATAAGGGATTTGACCCCAAAGATATTCAAGCCGCCTGGGTCGGCACGGCTCGCCCTCATCTGCATGGCGTGGGCGCCCAGGGTGGCGTCAGCCTTGTGGGCAATGTGGGTCTTTCGGGCATACCATGTACCCGAATTGAAAACGGTTGCCCTACTGGAAGTGACGCTTTCCGGAATGCATGCTTCGGGGTTGCCTCCGGCATATATGATGTGGTTCTGGTGGGCGGCTATGAGAAGATGCGGGATGCCCCCACATCCGGCATGCTGGGAATAGCCCTTGAAGGTAATCCCCTGGTAAATCTTGCTGAAACCGCCATGACGCTTTTCGCGCCTCTGGCTATCAGGCACATGTATGAATACGGAACCACAAAAGAGCATATGGCGATGGTGGCCGTTAAAAATCGTAAAAACGGAGTGTTGGATCCTTATGCTCAGTTTCAACAGGAAATAACCATAGAAAATGTTTTAAAATCGCCTCTTGTTTGTGAGCCTTTGAATATGCTTGATTGCTGCCCGCAAACAGATGGTGCTGCCTGCGCTTTAATATGCAATGCCGACATTGTTCATAAATATACCGACAAACCGGTTTTCGTGGCAGGCGTTGGTTGTGGAACCGATGTTTATTATGCCCATGAGAAAGAAACCTTCACCAGCTTTCCGGCTACGATTCGGGCTGCAAAAGAGGCGTATCAGATGGCCGGCATCGGACCCGAGAAGCTCGATCTGGCGGAATTGCATGATTGTTTTACTATTACTGAACTAATCAGTTATGAAGATTTAGGATTTTGTGAAAAAGGCAAGTCCAAGGACTTGATTGAAAAAGGCGAAACGGAGCTAAAAGGCAGACTTCCGGTTAATCCAAGCGGCGGACTGATCTGCAAGGGCCATCCGTTGGGAGCAACAGGGATAGCGCAGATTTCGGAACTTTACTGGCATTTGCGCCAGGAGGCGGGGGAAAGACAGGTAGAAATAAAAAACGGATATGGCCTCCAGCATAATGTGGGTGGTCGGTCCACATCCAATTCGGTTGTTACAATACTGACGACGAACAAAGATTAGAAGCTATTTGAAAACTCCATCTAATGTCCAACTGCTGCGTTGTGCTCCGGCTCAAAATGCTCACATACTACCGTGTATGCTGCGCTTTTTCGCCATCGCACGCCTTGCCCTTGAACATGATCTGAGGTTTTGAAACAGCTTCTAACGGCTTCGTAAAAAGGCCATCTGTTGATTACTTTTTACGTAACACTTTTCTTCGAAACAGGCTGATTGCATACAAGCTTCAAAGAGCTAAAGAGTTACATTTTTAAAAAGGAGGTGAAAAATTAAACCTAAGGATTTTATAGTTACAAAACAGCAGAAAAAATAAAATAAGGAGGATAATATGGAGGATAATATGGAAGACATAAAGGCTGTAGATGTAATGCATTACCCGTTTACTCCAAAATTGCAGGAGATTTTCTGGAGCGGACATGAACTAAAGATGATGATGCAAAATATTTTCAAAGGCCGGAACCCGATGGTTCAATGCTCGACCGAGGAATTCATAGCCCTCATGGATGAGACCGGTTATGATAAAGTGCTGATCAGTATGCCGAAAATCTATTCATGGAAAGAAAAAAAATTGGCCATGGATTATAATATCGATGAAGTTTTTGAAACCATGAAAGAGTATCCTGATCGCCTGATAGGGCTTGCGCCTTACGATCCTCTGGATATGGCTAAAAGTGTTGCGGATATAGAAAGATCGGTTAAGGAATATGGATTCAAAGGGGTTTATTCCCATACTCTTGGTCAGGATGTTACGCCGGACGACAGGCGGATGTATCCCTGTTATAGTAAATGCGTTGAGTTGGGAATACCCTTCCAACTTCAGGTGGGTCATTCTCTGGAGTTGCTGCCGAGTGATCCGGGCCGGCCGATTTATCTGGACAGGGTAGCCCTGGAATTTCCCGATCTTACCATCATCGCTTCCCATACCGGGTGGCCCTGGTGCGAGGAATTGGTAGCCCTGGCCTGGAAGCATCCGAATGTATACATGGACATAAGCGCTCATCTGCCAAGGTATCTGGACAAATCTATTGTTACCTTTATGACTACCAGAGGACAGAACAAGGTCCTCTTCGGAACAAACGGATTGGGTCTGAAACTTTGCAAGGGACAGTTTATGGAAATAGAAATGAAGGATGAGGTTAAAAAGAAAATTCTTCGTGAAAATGCAATAAGGGTTTATAAGCTGTAAAGGTTGTGTCTGTTGTGCCTTGCAGGATTTAGGTGCAAGGCACAACAACAGCTATTACATTATTTGGAGGTTTTATCGTGCGAGAGGTTGTCGTTGTCGGCGTCGGAATGACCCACTTCGGAATATCTGAAAAAACAAATGTGGAGATGTTTGCAGAAGCTTCAATGGAAGCCATTAACGAATCGCGAATAACTCCCGGCGATATTGAGGCCCTGTTTTTGGGCAATGTGTTCGGCGGACTTGAAGAAGGACAGAAAAATATGGCGCCCTTTGCTGCCGCTGAACTGGGAATGCCGAATATCCCAGCATCCAGATATGAAGGGGCCTGCGCTTCGGCAACACTGGCAATTATAAACGCTGTTTATCAGGTTGCCGGCGGGATATACGATGTGGTTCTTGCCGGTGGAACTGAGAAAGCGGCGGCTATGGGAACGGCTTTTGCTACGCGGGCTTTCCAGATGGCAAGTGATATGCGTTTTGAAGGGCCTTCGGGAATTACCTTTCCGTCTGTTTTTGGCATGATAGCGCATCTGTATTCCCACAAGTATAGTATTCCACTTGATCGACTTAAAAAACAAATGGCTATGGTTGCCGTCAAGAATCACGAAAACGGATTTTCAAATCCAAAAGCCCATCTGAAAAAGCAGATCAATACTGATGACGTTTTAAATAGTATCATGGTATGCGACCCGCTCCAGCTTTATGATTGTTGCCCCTTTTCAGATGGCGCTGCAGCAATCATTTTAACAACCCCTGAAATTGCCGGAAAATGGTCACACATTCCGAAGCCGGTCAGAATTGCGGGTTTAGGTTCTGCAACCGCCGGCTCTCTTGGCGATCAAAAGGATATAACAAGGATTAAGAGCCGGGAAGTCTCAGCCCAAAGAGCCTATAAACAAGCAAATCTGACTCCTGATGATGTTGATCTCTGTGAACTCCATGATTGTTTTACCATTGCTGAAATTATTGCGACCGAAGGCCTTGGATTTTTTGAATTCGGACAGGGAGGTGAAGCTGTTCAGCGAGGCGATACCAATAAAGGTGGAAAAGTCGTTGTCAATCCTTCCGGAGGTTTAAAATCCAAAGGTCATCCTATCGGCGCTACTGGAGCCGCCCAGGTTTATGAAATAGTAAAACAGCTAAGAGGTGAATGTGGGCCCCGTCAGGTAGAAGGCGCGAAAGTGGGGATGGTTGATACCCTGGGCGGAGATCTGGGCATAGTATGCAATATTTTGCTCAAGAGGTAAGTGATGGAATATAAATTAACATACAAAGAATGTACCGAGGGCCTTAAAGCGGGAAAACTTCTTAGCCTCGAATGTCGAGAGTGCGCTGCTGTTTATTTTCCCCCGCGAAAAATCTGCAAGGAATGTTTCAGTGAAGAACTGGAAATTAAAGAACTTAAAAAAAGCGGAAAAATTAAGACTTTCACGGTTGTTCGGGTGTTTCCCGAGGGGTATGATGAACCTTATGTTCTTTGTATGGTTGAGCTGGATGACGGACCTTATGTTGTTGGTCGGGTTATAAACATAGGCATTGAGGAAGCAGGTATGAGTCTTATCGGCCGGAGAGTTTCAGTAGATTATAAGACCTTCCCGGAAGATAAGTTTTCAAATGGCGAGAAGGTGGCATTAGCATTTTCTCTGTTATAGTTTATAAGGTTGGAGATAATAACTGATGACAGATGATATGAAAGCTTCCATTGACGATTTAAGAAAAAGAAGAGCGAAGCAGATCTTGGGCGGAGGAACGGAAGCTATTGAAAGGCTGTATCATAGCAAAGGCATGCTAAGCCCGCGGGAGCGGATAGAGTATCTTTTTGATCAGGATTCCTTTGTTGAAATGGATATTTTTGCAACTCACCATTGTACCAATTTCGGGATGGATAAAAAAGAAATCCCTGCCGAAGGAGTAATAACAGGACACGGCAAAATAGATGGGCGAAAGGTTTTCGTGTTCTCGCAAGACTTTACCGTTCTTGGCGGAAGTTTCGGCGAGATGCATGGCAGAAAGATTTGCAAGGTTCTGGATATGGCCGCTAAGGTCGGCGCACCAGTTATTGGTATTTGTCATTCCGGTGGAATAAGATTACATGAAATTTTGGGCCCGATGGAAACCAACGGGAACCTATTCTATAGAAACACCTTGTATTCAGGCGTTATTCCCCAGATATCTTTAATAATGGGAACCGTGGCCGGTGGCCAGGCTTACTCTCCCGGGCTGACCGATTTTGTGTTTATGACCCAAAAAAGTTTCATTTATATTGCAGGTCCGGCATTTGTAAAGACCCAGACCGGCGCGGATGCAAGTGAAGATGAACTTGGTAGCGCATTGATGCATGCCCAAAAAAATTCTCTGGTAGATATTGTGTCCGAGGATGACCGGTCCTGCTTAGCACAGGCAAGGGAACTCTTGAGTTTTTTACCATGTAACAACAAAGAAAAACCACCGACAAGGAACACCTGGCATGAACCGGAGACAAGCCTGGAGGATATTATTAGGCTGGTTCCTGCCAATTCAAAGAAACCGTTTGATATGAAAAAGCTGATTTCCTTGTTTGTTGATGATGGTTATTTTTTCGAACTAAAAGCTGGTTTTGCTCCGAGTATTATCATCTGCTTTGCCAGGTTCAATGGCCGGCCGGTTGGCATAATAGCAAACCAGCCGCTTGTTTTTGCCGGTGTAATCGATACTGATGCGGCTGAAAAAGCCGCTCGCTTTATCAGGTTTTGCGATGCCTTCAATATCCCTATAGTTACTATGGTGGATACTCCCGCATATATGATCGGTGTGAAGGAAGAACAAAAAGGGATTATTTACAGGGGAGCAAAACTGTTGCATGCCTATTGTGAGACCACTGTTCCCAAGATTACTATGATTATCCGGAAGGCTTATGCAGGGGCCTATGTGGCAATGGGCGCAAAATATTTAGGCGCTGATCAGGTTTTTGCATGGCCGATCGCAGAAATTGCAAGCGTAGCCCCCGAGACTGCGGCAAGTGTAATCTTTAGAAAAGAGATCAGCCAGGCCAAGAACCCCGAGGAGACCAGAAAAGCAAGATTAAAAGAATACTATGATAAATTTATTAACCCGTACAATGCTGCCTCGAGGCAGGATATTGATGATATTATTGAACCAACCCAAACAAGAACTACTATTGTCAAATCATTGGAATTATTAAGCGATAAAGTTGAATCAAGGCCATGGAAAAAACATGGCAATATACCATTATAAAAGGGGAGGCGATTCAGAATGGTTACAGCCGGGATAGACATGGGAGCGAAAAACATTAAGATAGTTATTTTGAATGAAAGAGACATTCTTTGCCGGAAAGTAGCAGCAGCCGAAATTGACCGTAAGGCCTCTGCCAATAAAATGCTTAAGGAAGCGCTTGATGAGAGCGGAGTGAAAAGAGAGGATGTGAGCAAAATAGTGGCTACCGGATCTTCGAAGAAAGCCGTTGATTTTGCAGATAAGGACAGCACGATAATTAGCTGCGATGCTGTTGCAATGGCCGCATTTTATCCAACGGTTAATACAATAATCGATGTGGGGGCGGAAGAGTCCCTGGCAATAAAGAGTGATAAGGATGGGAAAGTAATCAATTCTGCCGTGAATGAGAAATGTGCCGCAGGCTCCGGCGCATTCGTGGAAGCTATGGCAAGAGCAATGCAAGTGCCGATAGAGGAATTCGCCGAACTTTCCCTTAAATCCGATAGCGCCATATCTATGAATGCCCAGTGCGCTATTTTTGCCGAATCAGAGGTGGTGACATTAGTGCATGAAGGAAGAGCCCGGATGGATATTTGCAGGGCCGTGCATGATGCAATGGCGTCTCGAATTATTTCCATGGTTCGGAGGATCGGCATTGAAAAGGATGTGGCTGTTGTAGGAGGCACCGCTCAAAACAAAGGGCTTTTGGAATCAATCCGGAGAGAAATCGGAGGGGATATAGACCTTATTGTTCCTGAAGCCCCTACATTCACCGGCGCTCTGGGCGCTGCTCTTATAGCGCAGCGTTAATGTCAATATAAAAGTAACACTTTAGCCTATTGAAACAGACCGCTTCAAAGGTAAACCAATTTAAACCGGGTAAAACTCACGCATAAGTGAACGTAAAGAAAGAACAGCGCCAAAATATTAAATAAAGCACCTAAACAATATAAAACGATCAATTCTTATCACTTTTCAGGCAAATTTCTGTTCTTTCTTAACGCTCACTAATGCGCTCAAACAGTTACCCGGCATAAAATTGGCTCACCTTTGAAGCTCTAAAATGTCAAACAACTAATATGATATTTATAAAAATACGGGGGTCTTGTGATGGCGGAAAAAGAATATTGGAGATGGGATGAATATAACTGGAAGGCTCCTGATATAGAGGTAGGCGATGGAAAAACAATCAGCGCGGGAGTGGATGTTGGATCAGTCAGCACCCAGGCAGTTATCTTAGTGGATGGCGAGCTTTATGCTTATGCAAACATGAGAACCGGTTATAACAGTCCTGAAAGTGCTAATAATGCAATAAAATGGGCAATGGAGGGAACTGGTTTAGCGCTTGAGGATATAAATTATACTGTGGGAACAGGATATGGGCGCGTTAAAGTGCCCTTTGCCAATAAGACAATAACTGAGATTGCATGTCATGCAAGAGGCGCCAATTTTATGTATGGGCCCGACGCCAGAACTGTTCTT
>SDBU01006222.1_pt1 | contig 14110 bp, 15 predicted proteins | sample 2277071 | NCBI WGS metagenome assembly SDBU01 (sample SAMN10397929, study PRJNA504765) | marine sediment metagenome | isolation source: marine sediment core GS08_GC12, 126 cmbsf | place: Arctic Ocean: Gakkel Ridge, Loki's castle | collected 2008
AAGGGGACAAACCTAATTCCTTCCCTGATGTAAGTGGGGACATTATCCTCTCTAATTTTTTCATCCAGATCAATCTCTGCCGCCCATAGGGGGCAGCCCGATAGGGAGGAAATAAAAAAAATAGTTACCAACAAAAAGGAGACAATGCTTTTTTTCATTTTTCGTGGAGGCGCCGGGTAGTGAACCCGGGTCCAGAAAAGATCACAAAAGAGGTGTCTATCATGCTCAGTTCCGATTTTGTCTTTTCTTTCGGAACTTCCAGGAACTGAATTTCCGAAAGAGCAGGTCTTTTGCTCTCATTCTATCCCACAAGACCAAATGGAATAGAACCAGTCCGCTATCGACCCATTTATAACCCCGCAGACAAGGACTATAGTGGGTTCCTACCTAAGTTAGGCAGGAAGATAATTTGCTGTATCGGCAGTTGTTTTTTTGAGGATTTTTACGAGCCCTTCCTCAAACTCGGCATGCTGCCTCTTTTATCTCTCTTCTGTCGAATCTATTCGCCCCCTTTATCTTTTCAGTCCTCTCATTTCTCTTTCTGCTTCTCTCTTTTTAATTGCTTCGCGCTTATCAAATTCCTTTTTTCCCTTTGCCAGAGCCAGTTCCACCTTAACCTTTCCCCTTTTGAAATATAAGGAGAGGGGAATCAGTGCCAACCCCTTTGATACTTTACCAACAAGTGATTCAATCTCTCTTCGGTGTAGCAACAGTTTACGACTGCGTGTCGGCTCCTCCCTGCTGCTGCTGTGAGAATAAGGACTAATGTGCATATTATACAAAATGACCTCTCCTCTGTCAATGCGTGCAAAACTATCGGAAAGAGAACTTCTTCCTTCCCGCAATGATTTTACCTCGGAACCAAGCAGTTGAATTCCTGCTTCCACTTTCTCTAAAATTTCATAGTTATGCCAGGCCTTCTTATTGCGGACAATAGTTTTTGTTTTCATTTATTAGTTTTTATCTTTGACTTTTTGTTCACTTTCAGTATATTATATAAAAATAATGAAATCAAAGGTAAAGGTGTCGGCTTCCCTTTTAGCGGCAGATTTCAGTCGACTTGCCAGCGATGTTAAAATGGTTGAAGATGCAGGAGCCGACCTTCTCCACCTTGACATTATGGATGGTCACTTCGTCAACAACATTAGTTTTGGGCCTGGAATAGTAAGGTCATTGCAAGGAAAAACGAACCTGCCTTTCGACACCCACCTGATGATTGAAAACCCGCAAAGATACATCAAAGAATTTGCCGAAGCAGGAAGTAAAATCATCACTTTTCATATCGAAGCGGTCAAAAACCCGAAAAAAACGGCTAAACTGATTAAATTAATTAAAAAGGCGGGATGTTCTCCGGGGATTTCTCTCAACCCCCCTACCCCTATTTCCCAGATAAAACCATTCCTAAAAAATATTGACTTAATCCTGATTATGACCGTTAATCCTGGCTTCGGAGGACAGGAATTCATCTCTTCTGCTTTGCGTAAAATAAGAGAATTGAGAAAAATTATTGACAGAAAAAAACTCAGGGTCGATTTAGAGGTAGACGGCGGTATTAATCAGGAAACCGCGAAGATGGCGGTCTCTGCAGGAGCAAATATTTTAGTGGTTGGGACTTATCTTTTCCAGAGCGAGAATATTAAAAAAAGGGTAGAGGAATTAAAATGCATAGAATAAAAGGAAAAGAGGAATTAAAAACAATTCTAAAGAAACGACTTTCCTTTGACCCAAAAATAGAAAAAAAGGTAAGAGAAATTATCTCTGCGGTCAAAAAAGATGGTGACTCCGCTCTCCTTGACCTGACGGAGAAATATGACGGGATACGGCTAAAGAAATTAAAGGTAGAGGAAAAGGAAATTAAAAAAGCATCTCTATCCTTAAATAAATCTTTGAAAAATGGTATCAGTATTGCCAAAAAAAGAATAGAGGAATTTCACCGGAAAGAGTTGCCGGATGATTTTGTTCTTAAAAAAAGGAATTCCTACGTAAAAAAAGTTTTTGTTCCTCTAAAAACGGTTGGGATTTATATCCCCGCAGGTTCTGCTCCGCTTCTTTCAACCGTTTTGATGACCGTAATTCCAGCAAAGGTTGCAGGGGTAAAGAGAATTATTTTGACCTCTCCTCCCCGGAAAAATGGTAAAATCGACCCTTACATTTTAGCAGCCGCTTCTCTCTGCGGGGTGAAAGAGATTTATAAAATAGGCGGGGCACAGGCAATAGCCGCCCTTGCCCTGGGCACAAAAACCATTCCCAGAGTAGATAAAATCATCGGACCTGGGAATCAATACGTTACCACCGCCAAACGGTTGCTTTTTGGTTACGTTGACATCGACCTTTTAGCCGGACCAAGTGAAGTGCTGATTTTAGCCGATAAAAGCGCCAACCCATTATTCGTTGAAACCGACCTTCTGGCGCAGTCCGAACATAACGGGGGCATGGCAATCCTTGTTACCAATTCTATAACTTTGCTGAAGAGGGTGGAGAAAAAAGTAAAAAAGGGGTATGCCGTTTTCCTGAAAAACAAAAAAGAGATGATTGAATTTGCCAACAGAATTGCCCCCGAGCATCTCCAGATAATGATGGAAGAACCTGAGAAAATCGCCCAAAAAATAAAAAATAGCGGAGCGGTATTCCTGGGCAATTATTCCCCGGTAGCGATTGGCGATTACCTTGCCGGACCAAGCCATACGCTTCCTACCGGTGGCTCCGCCAGATTCTTCTCCGGACTTTCCACACTTAGTTTCTTAAAAGGATTTTCCGTTATCTGCTGGAAAAAAGGAGAAATCAAAAAATTAGGAGGACTAATCGAGAAACTGGCAAAAATAGAGGGACTGCCCGAGCATGCAAAATCGGTAAAAATAAGAGGAGAAAAATGAAAAAACGAAAAGCAACCATTAAAAGAGAGACCGCAGAAACAAAAATTAATCTATTCATCGATATAGATGGCAAGGGAACAAGTGCAATAAAAAGCCCCCTTTCCTTTCTTAATCATATGCTGACCCTTTTTGCCAAACACGGGCTTTTTGATTTAAAAATTGTCGCCAGCGGTGACTTAGAGGTTGACCGGCATCATCTGACAGAGGATTTAGGCATTTGTCTGGGAGAAGCAATAAAAAAATCTCTCGGCGATAAAAAAGGAATCCACCGCTATGGCTTTGTGCTACTTCCTATGGATGAGGCGCTGGTAGCAATCTCCCTGGATATCTCGGGGAGACCTTTTCTTTCCCTAAAAGTCCCACAAAGGAGAAGAAAGGGAAAATTCGATACAGAATTACTCAAAGAATTCCTCAAAGGTTTTATCAACCACAGTGGTATTACTCTGCATATCAATCTTCTCTCCGGAGAAAATCTTCACCACATTATGGAGGCAATATTTAAGGGGTTGGCAAAAGCCCTTGATGGAGCAACCGGGATTGACCCGCGCATTAAAACCAGTATTCCTTCTACTAAAGGAAAAATATAGTGCACCACAGGTAGCGAATCTGTAGGGGTCGGATTTATCCGACCCGAAAACAACGGGCGTCATAAATGTCGCCCCTACAAAAGGAAAAATTTAAATGACTGAAGAAGAGAAAAAAGAGGAGAAAGAAGAAAAATCGGAGGCGACGGTAAAGGACCTCGCAAAGCGGCTGAAAAAGAGAACCGTCTCTGAATTTATGGAGTTGGTGGAATTTTTGAAAAGTCCGCGTAAACTTTTTTTCCATAATTTCTTTGCGGGTTTGGTTAGAGGGCTGGGAATGGCAATCGGGTTCACAATTTTGGGGGCAATTGTCGTTGCCATTATCATCCTTCTCCTCAAGAAAATGGTGACCATCCCCCTGATTGGAAAGTTCATCCTTAATATTCTGGATACAATCAAAGACCAGATACCTCAGGTAAGAGGGGGATAAAATATGTTAAAAAAAAGGAAAACTGGGTTAAAGATTTTTCTAACCGTAATTGCGGTTATTTTAATCTGTTTAATCGGCTTGCAGATTGGTATTAGCCCATTGGCAAAAAAAATTGTTTCCCAGAAGGTTTCTCCTCTTTTTGGAGATAAACTCAAAATTGGCTCTATCGGCATTTCCATCTTTCACGGTTCACTAATTATCAAAGACATAAAACTCCTGCAACCACCAGGATTCTCCAAAGAAAACTTTCTGGAAACAAAAGCAATACGCGTGCGCATAGCGCTTTTACCTTTGCTAAAAAAACAACTGGTAATTTATGGAATTACCATTCTCCAACCGACAGTCAATCTGGTCCAGTTGAAGAATGGAAAGATAAATACTACCTATTTCCTATCAAAGATAAAAAAATCTTCTCCTAAATCCAACAAGTCCACCTCTAAATCCATCTCCCAAAAACCATCCTTTAATCTTCATTTAAACCGATTGGTAATACGAAAAGGGAAAGTGGCTTTTTACAGTTACAGAATGAGTTCTCGACAACCAACCTTTCTTTTAACAAATCTTAATTTGAGTTTGAAAGATGTAAACATACCCAATGAAAAGAATATTCCCAGTCCTTTCAGTTTAAATGGAATTATTGCCTCCCCTCATCCGGCAACCATAGAAAGCAAGGGGAAAGGTATATTTTTAGGCGAAGCAATTAGTTTCCAGGCAAAGACCAGGATTAAAAAAATAGCTATCAATGATTTTAATTATCTTTGCCCTAAGTCAGCGATGGTTGTCAAAGAAGGAAATGCTTTCGTTAATTCTGATGCAAAATGTAAAAATAATTATCTTAATAGCGAACAGCATGTAGAAATAAAGAAACTGAAGATAGCCAGTAAAAAAGGCGGCCTTTTCGGGAAAACGGTTTTAGGTTTGCCTGCTGATGCCTTTGTTAAAATTCTTCAGGATGAAAAAGGTTGTTTAAACTTTGATTTTGAAGTAACCGGGAATTTGGATAATTTAAAGGTCAATGCAAAAGTGGCGATTGGAAAAGCGATTGCCAAAAGCATCAATGATAAGATTGGTGCACGTATCATTGAAGTTGGGAAAAGATTAGGAACAACAGCGGTTAAAGAGATAAAAGGTAAAATTAAAGAAACGGGAGAGGAAATCACTACAAAAACCGAAGAGTCAATAAAGGAAATTTTTGATAAGTTTGGAAAATAATGAAGAAATACGTCAGGGATTTTTTAGTTTATCTCCGCGTAGAAAAAAATTTTTCGCCGCATACCTTAAGGGCTTACGAGAGTGACCTCTCCCAGTTCGAAAAGTTTATCAGAGAACAGGGAATAAAAATAAAAAAAATCGACCACAAACTATTGCGCAGTTATCTTGTGTTCCTGCAGAAAAATTGCAAAGCAAAAACAATTCAGCGCAAGGTTGCCGCAATCCGCTCCTTTTTCAAGTTCCTTATCCGCCGGAAAATCTGCCGGGTTAACCCGGCTTTACTCATCAGAACACCAAAGATGGAAAAACCATTACCCAAGTTTCTTGATGAGGACGAAACAATCAAACTATTAGAATCCCCGGGCAACAACCTTGCCGGTTTGAGGGATAAGGCAATTTTAGAGACCTTATACAGCACAGGAATCAGGGTATCCGAATTAGCCAACCTGAAAAAATCGAATATGGATTTTATCGGTGGCTCCCTTAAAATAAAAGGAAAAGGCAGAAAGGAAAGGATTGTGCCCATTGGAGAAAAAGCACTGACAGCCATAAGAGGTTATCTTTCCCAACGTAGAGAATCCCGGGAGTTCATTTTTCTGAACCGTTTCGGAGAAAAACTTTCCGGCATCGGAATCTCGAAAATTCTCAAAAAGTATGGAGAAAAAATTGGCTTGAGGGAAGCAATCAGTCCGCACATTCTGCGACACTCCTTTGCTACCCACCTTCTTAACCATGGGGCTGATCTGCGAGCAGTGCAGGAATTATTAGGTCACAGCAATCTTGTTACCACACAAATTTATACCCACTTAACCACCTCACGCTTAAAAAAGATTTACCAGAAATCTTTTCCTCGGGCATAAAACCTCTAAACAGAAAAAATAGAAATCTCTAACTCATCAAGGGTTCTAACATTGTTCCTGCCAATTATTTTAAGAAAGAGTTCCTTTACGGAGAAACTATCGGCTAAAGCACGGTGGAATCTTTCCTGTTTGATACCAAGAGAGGCAACTAATGCAGGAAGGTTGTGCCTTCTCAATTCAGGATAGGTCCTGCGCGCAAGCATCAGCGTATCCAGATATTTAAGAAAAATGTTAGTTAATTCCAGGCGCGCAATCTCCATCCGCATAAATGAGATATCAAAGCAAGCATTATGCGCCAAAAGGATTATCCGGGAACCGGCAACAAATTCAAGAAATTCGGGGATTATCTCTTCCGCCTTTGGTTTATCTTTTACCATCCCATCGGTTATCCCGTTGATTTGCGTTATTTCTTCGGGGACAGGTTCATCAGGATTAATCAGTTGATCGAATAATTCTATTTCGCCTTCTTTTAGTCCAAATTTTATTCCCGAAAGTTCGATTATTCTTCCCGAATCAGGGGAAAGCGATGTCGTTTCCGTATCAAAGGAAACAAATGTTAAGTCATCTAAATTCATTTTAAATCCTTGTAAAGTTATGTTATACTAAAAATTAGATTGCTTCGTCTCTCTATTCCTCGCAATGACCTTCGTCTTTTTGTCATTGCGAGAGCCAATAAAATTGGCTCGTGGCAATCTCAAGCTCTTACAATTTTGAAATTCCATATTACAGATAATAACATATTAAAGGGGGGAAATGAAAATTTTGGTTCCATTAGCAGAGGGCTTTGAGGAAATAGAGGCAACAACGATTATAGATGTCCTGAGGAGAGCGGGATTAAAGGTCGTTACCGCTGGCTTATCAGGTATCACCGTCAAGGGCTCCAGCGGGGTTAAGATTATTGCCGATGCTGAATTAAAAAACATAAATCCTGATGAGTTCTCCGCTATTGTCCTGCCCGGTGGTTATCCCGGCTACGTAAATTTAGCCGAGTCCGAAAAGGTTCTGAAAATTATCAAAGAATTTAATTCCCAAAACAAAATGGTAGCCGCCATCTGCGGAGCACCCACAGTCCTTGCCAGAGCAGGAATCCTTAATAACAGAAATGCCACCGTTTATCCGGGTTTAGAGAAAGAACTCCCAAAGTCGTCAGATAAGAGGGTTGTCGTTGACAACAATATCATTACCTCACAGGGACCTGGCACAGCGATGGAGTTTGCCTTAAAACTGGTTGAAATCCTCTCGGGAGAAGACAAAGCAAAAGAAATCAAAGAACAACTCCTTTTTAAAGATTAATTTTACTTTTCCTTTCCTTATCGGTGGGATGGCCGAGTGGTTGATGGCGCTGGTCTTGAAAACCAGAGTCCGTTTACGCGGATCAGGGGTTCGAATCCTCTTCCCACCGCAAAATCATTGCAAAGAGTTGATAAAAAGTCAATAATATGATATTCTTAAATTCAGAAATTTATACTTTAGTCAAAAGGGGGTATGGATTATGGACAAATTAGTTTATGTGAAGACGCATGGCCAAATCACACTTCCAATGGGTTTACGAAAGATATTTGGCATTGAGGAAGGTGATATAATGGAAGTAAAGAAGATAAAAGAGGGAATTCTTCTAAAACCAAAAGCGGTCATCGATAAATCCCAGGCCTATTTCTGGACCAAAGAGTGGCAGGAGAAAGAAAAAGAAGCTGATGAGGACTATAAAAAAGGTCGCTATAAAAAGTTTAAGAATGCAAAGGAACTTATCAAGAACCTGCACTCCTGATGGAAATAATCCGATTAAATTCTTTCAAGAGAGATTACAAAAAACTCCCCTTGCTTATTCAGAAAAAGTTAGATAAGAAATTGCAGTTATTCATACGAAATCCCGGGCATCCTTCCTTACAGGTTAAGAAAATGGAAAGGGATTCCAGACGTTGGGAGGCAAGAATCTCCCGGGAATATCGTTTTACTTTTGAATGGGTCAAGAACACTTGTATTTTACGAAGAGTTGGGACTCACAATATCTTGAAGAATCCTTAACGAAAATTATGCAAAAATCATTTACCATTCACGACCTGCCAAAATCGGAGTGTCCCAGAGAAAGGATGCAGAAATTTGGTCCCGAAGTCCTATCCAGCCAGGAATTGTTGATTTTAATTTTGGGGAAAGATGGATAAAAAAAGGAATGGATTCCCGATTACTAATTTCGGGAATGACAGATGAGAGATTGCCTCCCCCTATTGCTTGTTTGCACAAGCAAACATTAGGGGTCGCAATGACCGGCAAGCTCGATGAATCGAGCAACTACGTTCTCGCAATGACAAGAGAGAAATTATTAGATTTGACATTATTTTATTTTAATGATATAGTTTTGGTTTAATAAAAAAGGAGGAGGTGAGAAAGAATGATAAAAGGAAAAGTCAAATGGTTTAATGAACAGAAGGGATATGGGTTCATTACTCCTGATGATGGCGGCGAAGATTGCTTCGTGCATTTTTCAGCCATCAAGTCCGACGGTTTCAAAACTCTACAGGAAGGTGACGCAGTAGAGTTCGAGATTGCAGAAGGTGAGAAAGGAGCAAAAGCAGCTAACGTTTCAAAGATATAAACTCACTTACTGTGTCGGAACGTTTCTCAAGTAGAAGAGAGAAGAAGGACTTGCTATACTGAAATCTTCTATAAAGACGCATCTCAAAATGAGTAAGAAGAAAGGCAGAGTCGTGCCCCTGTTAGTGATGCTGAACTTAACTTTGTTTTTTTCTGTTCATCAGATTTACGGAGAGAATAGAAGTGTAGCAAAGGTTTCGAAACATTCTTACGATGCTTTCAGTATCTTCACCGGCTATGGAACTGGTGACTTAAAGTTCAAACAAACGAATTACAACTATATCCATACCGGACTCAAGTTTGCTTGGGAGTTAGGTCAAAATCAGGAAAGACCTTACACAAAGGGGGCAACCTTTTTTGAGATTGCCCCCTTTGTTAATCCGGTAACAAATCCATCATCCGGCGTTGAGGTCGGATGTAAATTTTTATTCAAGCGCTTATTCCCTCTTAAGAACAGTTTTTATCTGTATCTTGAAGGGGGCGTGGCACCTACCTATATTACAAAAGGAACACAAGAACAATCAGGCAGATTCAATTTTGGCGACGAGGCAGGAATGGGCATTCAAAAGTTTATCAATAGAAACAAGGCCTACTGGCTCGGTTATATCTTTCGCCATCTTTCCAATACTGGAACAAAACAACCCAACGGCGGTATTAATACTCATTCAATTTTAGTTGGTTCTACTTTTTACTTTTAGAGAAAGATGTGTTAAAATAAAAAAGCATGGCTATTAAAGAATTTAAGAAAAGAGGCAAGAGGAAATAGGGAGGATTGAAATGAAAAGAATCTGTTGGAGAACAGGGTTTATTGGTTTCTTAATAGGGTTTGCTATTCTGAGTAGTAGTGCACTATCTGCAAAAGAGGTTACGTTGTCTGACAACTCTCAGGAAGGTTCGGATATTAACGCAGTGATAGAAAAGTTGAATACACTTCAGCGCAGGGTTGAGAACCTTGAGAAAAAGCTTATCGAACAGGATAAGACAATTAAAAAACAAAGAAAAGTTCTGGAGAAGGCGGCAGAAGTGATTCCCGGACTCAAAGCAATGTTACTCCCTCCCGAACCAAAATTCCTTGTAAAAGAAATTACGTTAAACGGGGCAACTTTGTTTACGGCAGAAGATTTCGAACCAATTCTAAAGAAGTATCGGGGTAAAAAACTGGGGATGAGTGACTTAAAGAAAATTGCCGATGAGCTCACCGCTTTTTACCGAGCCCAAGGTTATGTTACCAGTTTGGCATACGCACCAACGCAGGAAATAAACAACAATACCGTAGAATTTAAAATTGTTGAAGGTCGGGTTGGAGACATAGAGGTTGAAGAAGGCAAATATTATAGTCAGAAAAGGATTAAGAAGAAATTCCTGGTTAAGAAGGGTGAAATTCTGAACTCTAAAAAAATAGAAAAGAGCATTAATCGAATCAATGAGCAACCGGACAGAACTCTGAAAGTAATATTGTTACCGGGAGAAGAGCCGGGAACTTCCAACATTCTTTTGAAATCGGAAAAGGAACAAAGACCGTTTCATTTTTCTCTTGAATATAACAATCGCGGAACTGAATACACCGGCGAAAATCGCTTTGGTCTCGGATTTGTTCACAACAATCTTTTCAAACATTGCGACATTCTCTCTACCAAATTCCAGATGGCGGAGAATTCCGACATTTACGCCGTCAGTTTGGATTACAACATTCCTATTTCCCGCTATAACACGCGTCTAGGATTCTATGGTAGTCATAGCAATGCTGAGATTGGCGGTCAGTTTAAAATTCTCACTCCCGAGGGTAAAGCAACCGCCTATGGAATTTATTTAACTCATCCCTGGTTTGATAAAGATTTCTTATCCCCACCGGTATTGAATCTTAGTGGTAATCTCACAATTGGCTTGGATGCGATAAGCGTTTACAATCAAATCCTGGGCAAAGAGACCAGCCACGACGAGCTACGGGTCGTAAAAATGGGAATTGGTTTTAACGAAAAAGATAGTTTAGGCCGAACCTTTATGACCAATGAACTACGTATCGGTTTGCCTAACGCTCTTGGTTCGATGGATGAAAACGACGTGAATGCAAGCCGCCTGGACGCCGGCGGTGAGTTTTTGAAATACGTAGGTTCATTAACCAGAGTCAACCGTTTCCCCTTTTCAATCATTTTAGTCAGTTCAGTAAAAGGCCAGGTTACCGACCATGCTCTGGTTAATTCCGAACAACTCAGCCTTGGTGGTGCAGACAGCATCAGGGGATTTCCTGAAAATGAATACCTTGCCGATTATGGCTGGATATCTACGTTTGAGTTAAGAACACCTGCCTTTATCTTCCCCAAGGAATTTAAACTTCCTAAAAGTAAAGAAGGTACCGCTTTAAGGGATGCAATGCAGTTTGTCTATTTTGTAGATTTAGGGGAAGGTTTCCTTAAGAATCCAAGGGTGGGCGAAGAAAAGAATAAATTCCTGGTCGGTGCCGGATTAGGATTAAGGTTTGAACTCTACAAACATCTGCGCGGTAGAATAGATTGGGCATTTCCGATGGGTTCACAAGAACCGACCGATGGTTCTGCAAGTAGAGTACATATCGGCATAGAGGCAGAATTTTAGTTATTGTCATTCCTGTGCAAACAGGAATCTAAAAAAGAAATGGATTCCCGCTTACTAACTGCGGGAATGACAGATAAAGGTTTCATAGCCATAAATAATAAAAGGAGAGAGATGAAGATAAAAAGATTGGTGGAGGAAATTGTTCGTGGTCTTTATATTTTTATTGTGGTAACTTTAGCTACTTGCCTAACTGTGCCTGCCACTGTATTAGCAGGAGACCTACCTTCCGGTCCGAACGTTCAGGTAGGAAACCCAACAATTGCTACTAATGGCAACGAAATGACCATCAATGCAGGTTCCCATAGCAAAACCTGGATTGATTGGCAGGGTGGGTTCAATATTGGAACACAAAACACGGTCAACAATATCGGACCATCTGCTGCAGCAGTTATGCTCCACAATGATGTAAGCGGGGCAATATCAAGTATCCAGGGTGTCCTTAATGGTAACTGCAATGTCTTCCTCCTTAATGCTAACGGCGTATTGTTTTCTCCTACCGCTTCGGTTAACGTGGGAGGACTGGTTACCTCAACCCTGATGCTCTCGCACGAAGATTTCCTATCCGGTAACTACGTCTTTAAGAGTAGCGATTTACAAAATCCGGGTGTCATTGTTAATGCCGGTACAATCAATGCTTTTGGCGAGGGTGGAGTTACGATGATGGGCGGTGCGGTCAAAAATTTAGGCGTTATTAATGTTAATCTGGGAAACGTGAATCTGATTTCCGGTGAAGAGGTTACCTTAAATGTAAATGCTGGCGGGACTATTCAGGCAAAGGTTGACAAGGAAATTCTAAATAACGTCTATGACCAGGATGGGAACAGAGTCAATGTGGGTGTAGAGAATACGGGAACAATTACCGCTGATGGAAATAGGGTATATATGGAAACCGGAGCGGTAAAGGACGTCTTTGATACCTTGATTAATCAGGAGGGCATCGTCAAAGCCGGCTCGATGGTTGAGCATGATGGTAAAATTGTCCTGATTTCAGAAAGCGAAGGCATCGTCCAGAATACAGGGACTCTTGATGTTTCGGCAATCGAGGTTGGGGCAGACGGCGGAACCGTTGAAATAAGCGGTTCTAAGGTAGGTCAGTTTGGAACAATCAATGCCGATGCCATCGATGGTGATGGCGGAAATATTAACCTCTATGCAACGGATGTAGTTGCTCTTGCTTCCGATAGTTTAACCACTGCCAATGCAGGTCTTAATGGCGATGGCGGCAACGTTATCGTTTATTCCCCTGAGACCGCATTATTCTGGGAGAATGCAAGAATTGAGGCAAAAGGCGGTACTGTAGCAGGTGATGGCGGTTTTGTTGAGGTCTCCGGTAAAAAACATGTTGAAATTTATGGTTTGGTGGATACCAGTGCCGCAAACGGTGAAGTAGGCACCTTCCTCATTGACCCCAACAATATCACCATCCAGGCGGCTGGTCCTGATGCCAACATTACGGGTGCTACCCCATTCCAATCCACAAGTGACGATGCGATCTTGACTACCGCTACACTGATAGCTGCCTTAGGTGGTAGCAACGTAGTCGTGCAGACCATGACCGCCGCTCCTGACACCCAGTTGGGTAATATTACGGTCGCCGATGTAATTGATTTTAACGGAATTGGTGCAGTCCGCCTCCTGACACTTGATGCCCATCACAACATCATTGTTAATGCTGCCATAGGTGACAGTGTTGCCGGAGGTGAAAGCTTAAGCATTGTTTTGAATGCGGGTGCGGAAGTAGACATAAATGATTCTATTTCTACCTACGGTGGAACTTTCACCTCTTCCGGTACGGCATTTGATAACACCGGTGGAGCAATTACAACTACTGGTGGTGCTGTTGATTTAACCGCTCATACAGGGGCAGTGACCATCGGCGCAGCTATTGACACAAGTGGGGCTGCTGGCGGTGCTATAGATATTACTGGAAGTTCTATAAATTTAGCTGTTGCCAGCGCTTTAACTACCAACAATGCGAGTATTACCTTAAACAGTCCGGTTACATTAATTGCTGATACGAGATTGAACACTGGCAGTAATGGTCACATCACCTTTAACAATTCTATAGATGGAGACCAAACCCTTATCTTAACCGCAGGCACCGGGACCGTCTCCCTGGATAATATCACCCAGTTAACAGGTCTGGATGTTACAAGTTCCGGCACAACCACCTTTTCCGGAATAACCGACATCGCTGGTCCTATCTCTGTTGCTACTGCCAACTTAATTGATGTTAATGGAGCAATAACTGCCGGAGGGGATATCATCCTTACATCAACTGGTCACATATTCGTGGATGCTGATATCACCGCTAATGGTGGAAGCACCCTGACCCTTACCGCTGATGATAATACAGACCACACCGGCAATCTCACCATTGGCACTGCCGCAAACAGCACCATCACTTCTGAGGATGGGACAATTAAACTTGATGGCGAGAACATCACCTTAGGTAGTGCTATCACCAACTTTGATGGCAGAATTATCACTACCGGAGCAGGAAACGTTGACATCAATGCGGTAACCGCCTTTACGATGGCTGATACTACTAATGATTTAACCAAGATTGATTCCGGCGGTAAGATTACCATTGACCCGGCAACCGTAACCATTGATGCTTCCGGATTATTAGCGGTAGGCGACATTACCGTAACTGCTACCGATACCATTGATGTTAACGGTGTGGTTAACAGCACCTCCGGGAGTATAGGTTTAACTGTAACCAATGACAATGCTAACGTTGGTACAGTTAATGTAGATGCCAATCTTATCGGTGATGATGTTACCGTTACCGCCAGCGATACCACAACAGGCACTGCCGTAATCAATGTCACCAGCAACTTAAATAATAATAGAGGTGGTTACACCTTTGAAGCCAATGACGGCACCCTGGACATAGACAGCAATATTATTGCTTCCGACTTCATCGCCTTAAATGGCGGGACAGCGATTAACCTTGCCGCAAAC
>SDBU01006223.1_pt1 | contig 14109 bp, 19 predicted proteins | sample 2277071 | NCBI WGS metagenome assembly SDBU01 (sample SAMN10397929, study PRJNA504765) | marine sediment metagenome | isolation source: marine sediment core GS08_GC12, 126 cmbsf | place: Arctic Ocean: Gakkel Ridge, Loki's castle | collected 2008
CATATACCAGCGATGATAGCTTGCAACCGAGCTAACGAGACAGACCTCAGTCGTGGTATGAGTAAGGCTGGAAGGATAGCCAGGGCATTAGACACACTGTAATCAATATCTGAGCGTTTACAGGGAGAAGTAATAGTATGAGGTGAAAGGGAAGTGGGATGGACATGGGTTGGGGGTATGATAGTAGCTTAGGTGGCAAATTTATGAGAATAAACAAAAAGGGATGAAGGCACACAGAAGTCACATATCCAGTAAAGAGGCAAAGGCAAGGGGTTGGTCGGCGATACCGTCGTTAGACATACGGAATGAGACCCAAAATCTAAACAAGGAGGTAGGAACGAGTTACATGAACGGGTACACAACTTGGACTAGTAGTGGGAACGAATATACTTCACCAACAACTTATCACACTTGGGTTGACGGTACCACTTGGAATGTGCCTTGGTACCCTTTTCAACCGACCACGACAATCAGGGAAATAATAAAAGAAAAGGTGGTGACAAAAGAAGTGGAACAGCGGACTTTATACAGGGTTTATGTAATAGACCCTAGAAAGGGGGGCAAGATATTGATGGATGGTGAACCGGTAATTGCCAAGAATGAGAACCAGGCAATGCTGAAGGTAGGGATAGCCCAGATAGCCGACAAAATTAACAGGGACATTGAGCAACTTGATGTTTATGTAGAGGAAGTTGGCACATTCATCAGGCCCCGCAAAGAAACACAAAGGGTCAAGATAACCAAAGAGGAGGAAGACTAAATAGGGCAACCCGTCGGTGAAAGAGTTCGCAACTCTCACTGGTTAAAAGATAGCCCTCCCCAGTATTACGGGATGAAACTGGGGATGCCGACCAACCCAAATTTACTAAGAAACAAAAGGGGAAGACAGGTGGATTTAAGGGATAGTGAGCGGGAATCACACCGTGAAGTTAATGAAGACAGGCGGTTATTAGTACACCCTGGATATGAGATAAGTTATTGTGATAAGTGTAAGAGGCCGATAATACATTCAAGGGCAGTTAGTGTAAGAGATAACTGTGGAAGGAGGGAGTGTAATGACTAAGCAAGAAGAGATAAGCAATGAAACAAAGGGCATTCTAGCAATTTTGATAGCAGAAATACGGGAATGCGAAAATATACAAGACATTAAGCTACTGCTAGATTGCTGGGTGCTTGCGAATGATTTACACCCCGAAGATGTTAAAACGGTTGCGAATATAGGGAAGGTAAAGGAATATATTTATGGCAAGTAAGCAAGAAGAGATACTAGCTTGGGCGTGTTGGTGTTACGGTAAGGCTATGAAGCGAGTTATTCTTTATCCACTATGGTGTCTAGGGCACGATATAAGAAGACTAGAAGTATCCCTTTATTTGCACACCAAGCGGATTCGCCAGCATTGGGACTCCTATATGTTTAAGAAAGAAAGGGGTGGGTTATAATGGCAACTAGAGAAGAGATATCAGATAACTAATAAAGTTATGGTGGCGGAATAGGTAGACGCAAAGGAGGAAATATGGCAAGGATTGAGGATACTGGTGGTAACATTACTTATACAATAGATAACTGCGATTGCGGTTTGACTGGAGGTTGCTGGAAGTGTCAACCTATACGCATTTCAAGGTATGGTTGTGACGGCTTTAACTTCCCTGAGTTGCACGAAGAAGCGTTTATGGATGAGAACCTTAAAGATTTCTACAGAAAGAAAGGGCTACTATACGGGCATGAACTCTAGGGTGTAAATCCATAGCCATAGTAAATAAGGAGGAATAGTGACATTTGAAGATATACTAGACGATGAATATGTATGCAAGTCTTGTAAGCTTGTGTATGGAGTTTATGGTAGCCGTAAGAGGTGTGACCTTTGCAATCGCCGACTTAAACTAACTAGCAAAAATGATGTGTTAAGGTTGCTTGAAGTATGGGGTGCAAATCCCTAGCCATAGCTAAAACAGATGGAGCTAAAAGATGTCAAAGGAAGATATATATACCCTAAGACAAATAAGGGTTGCTTTCTCAAGGCATCTTAGAGATGGTGGTGAGTTGATAATTAAGGACCCATATAGCGGTGCTGACGGCTCTCTCATTGTCACCTGGGAAGGGTTCCTAAAAGAATTGGAGCAGGTAGATAAATGCCAAAAACAATAGATCTTAGGAAGCTCTATGACCCATCTACAAATAAAAAGCAGATGTTAGCTCATCGAGCACCTCAGCGGTATATTTTATATAAGGTATGGTATAATTAAGGATGCCTACAGGAGTTTACGACAGAACAAGAGCTAAACCAAATGCTGGACTTATTAAGAGGGGCGAGCATAGAAACCTGATTACAGAGTTCAGGAAGGGGCAACATCCAAATCCCGATACTGAGTTCTATAAGGGCGACCCTAGACTAATGAAAATGCTTGAGTTACGAAGATATATGTATAGTGACACTGATTGGCTTGAAAAGCAAAGTACATCACATTTGGGGCAACACTCATCGCCTGTTACTGAAATAAAGAGAGGACAGCACCTTTCGCCTGAAACTGAGTTCAAGCAAAGTATACTTGGTGGGGTATCAACGAAAGATATGCTTATTCGGGCAAGTGGTGAATATGTTGCCTGGCGAAAAGCTGTTTTTGGAAGAGATAATTATACTTGTCAAAATTGTGGGGCAAGGGGTGGCAAGTTAGAAGCTCACCATATTAAATCGTTTGCAAAATATCCAGAGCTTCGGCTTGAGTTATCCAATGGGGTTACTCTTTGCAAATCCTACCACAGAAGTGAGGTGATGCCCAATGCCGAAGACGATAGACCTTCGTAAGCTTTATGACCCGTCCACAAATGCCAAGCAGATGCTGGCACATAGAGCGCCGCAGCGTTATATCCTCTACGGTGGTTGAGGAGCTTTTGGGGGAGGTAAGGCGTTAGCACTAGATACCCCTATTCCAACCTCCTCTGGTTGGACTACTATGGGGAATATCCAGTGCGGCACATTAGTTTTTGATGAACTTGGAAATCAAACTAAGGTAATTGCTGTTTCGGATGTGATGTTAGACCACGATTGTTATTGTGTGAGGTTCTCTGATGGTTCTCAGATGGTAGCTGATGCTGAACATATATGGGAAACAAATACAGTTAGGGAACGGGCGAATCACGCAAGGCAAACTGACACATATAGGACACAACGACGACTCAAGAAGTTATTTGACTTAATTGGAGGGAAGAGGTCTTATTATCTTGATGTCCCTACTCTCAAGGGGGCACACCGAACTACAGAGGAGATAAAAAATACTATTAAAGATGGCCACGCCGTTAAGGTTGCGGGTGGGTTACAATGCAATGACCAGATATTACCATTAGATCCCTATGTTTATGGTATTTGGCTTGGGGATGGACGCTCTGATGATGGTAGAATCGCCACCGCTGATTTAGAAGTTATTGATAATATTCTCGATGCGGGGTTATCGGTTAATAAGCAAAATCAAGATTTTATGTATAACATTGTGGGGCTTAAATCAGTCCTAAGAAAGATGAGGGTTTTGGGTGATAAACATATTTTAGCCCCCTATCTACGTGCCGCTAAATGGCAACGTCTCTCCCTGTTGCAAGGACTAATGGACTCGGATGGTTATGCTGATAGCAGGGGGCAATGCGAATTTACATCGGTTTCGGAGAAGTTAGCAGATGATGTGCTTGAATTAATACATTCTTTGGGCATTAAGGCGATTGTTAGAATTGGGCGTGCCTTACTCAATGGGAAGGATTGTGGTAAGAAATACAGAATTAAATTTATTACCAGTGAGCCTGCCTTTAGGTTAAGCAGAAAAGGTGAACGGCAGAAACGAGATGGGTTTAGGGGTACTCACAGTCTAAGGTATATTATTGATGTAATCCCAGTTTCCAGTGTCCCAGTCAGATGTATTGTGGTAGATTCTCCTTCTCATCTCTATCTTGCTAGTGAGAGTATGATACCAACCCATAATACAGCGTGGTTGGTTAATGAGGCTCTACGGTTGAGTGTTAAATATCCGGGTAATGCTGGGTATTTATGCAGGTTTCGTGCTACGGATTTCAGGAGTTCTACGCAGTTACAACTTGAGAAGTTTCTACCATCTGAGATTATCAGGGTTCATCATAAGACGGAGATGTTCTATGAGTTGGTTAATGGTTCCCTTATATTTTATGGTGGGTTACAAGGGGATGAGGAGACCAAGACTAAGATAAACAGTATGGAATTAGGCTGGTTTGGGATAGACCAGGCTGAGGAGATAACTGAGAAACAGTTTCTATTATTGGCTGGGCGGTTAAGGTTAATCCGAAATGGGGAAACGCCCAAATATAAGGGTCTTTTAACCTGTAACCCAGATCCAGGTTGGTTACGGGACAGATTTATTGAGGAAGCATATCCTGATCATAGATTTGTTCCTGCATTACCTAAGGATAACGAGAAGTATCTACCTGATGATTATGTAGATAGGTTAAGAGAAATTTACCCAGAGGCTATGTGCAAAAGACTTTTAGAGGGTAACTGGGATGTAGATATAGCGGGGAATTATCTCATCCCTTATTCCGAAATTAGAAGTGCTATTGATAGAGGGTTTGAAGTAAGTGGTGATGTGGTAGCAGGTGTGGATATAGCCAGATATGGTGCTGATGAAAGCGTCTTTATTGCCAGGCAGGGCAAGAAGGTCATTGGAATTGAAAGCTGGAGAAAGCAAGATGAGGTAGATAGTGCGGGACTTATTGCTAAATACATTCGGCAATATAAACCGACAATGACTTATCTTGATGCTATTGGTTTTTATGGAGTCTTTGATATGCTGAAAAATGACTTTGCGGTTACAGCAGTTAATGTGGGAGAGGGGGCAGAGAACAATAAACTATTTCACAATAAAAGGGCTGAATATTTTAGTCGGTTAGCCAAAAGGTTTCAGAACGAAGAGATAGATATTCCCGACCATCCCAAACTCGCCTCGCAATTAGCGGGGTTGAAATATCATTATAGTGAAGCTACCAGACTCCTAATGGAAAAGAAAGAAGATATGGAGAAATCGCCCGATTATGCTGATGCTCTTATGCTCGCCTTTAGTGGTGGTGACAGGGTGCATAGAAGATTAAAACCATTGGACACAGCAGGTTTTGATAGAAATAAGCAATCTTCAGTGGTTGAAAGATGGATGGGTAAATAGGAGGATAAATGATGAGTAGATGGAATTGTATGAAACTTGCGATCGCTCTTTCCGTGTTATTTTTCCTACCGTGTAAGATACGGCAGAAAATTATTACTGATGTCATTGATAGCGTAAAATCAGCAGCAATCGAAAAGGGGAATAAATGAATAAAAAGCCAACAGTTGACCAGATAAAAGAGCAGCACGTAAAGGATAAGACAACTTATGGGGAATTATTTAAGAAATATGATGAGGATGAACTGTTTTATAATCTTGCTTTTAAGGATAGAATCGATGTTGGTACAACCTTTGAGAATTATAGAATAGTTCTGCCAACAGCAAGGGATGTAGTAGATACGGCTGTTAATCATACAGATATAAATAATGCTTCGGTTCATGCTAATAAGCAAAGCACCAGTGCTATCTCTGATGAAAGGGCTGAGATGTATCGGAAGTTTGCTTTAGGCTTAATTCATAGAACTAATGTGGAGTCTCAAATAGCTCCGGGGCATATTGGGGCAAAACACTATTGGATACATGGTTTGGCCGTTTTTAAGACGGTGTGGGATGCAGATAGGTGGCTAGATAAACCTGAGCAGAAAGGGGGTGAGGGCGAGGATACCTATAATGCACGGTTGGATGAGTGGCGTTCTGAAAGTCATCAATCATTACCGATAGTAATTCAAGCAGTGCATCCTGCCTGTATAATGCCTGACCCGTATACAGGGGGTGAACTCTATGTTTTCGAGACACACACCAGGTCTGTTTTTGATACTAAATTGATGTGGCCTAATTGGACTAATCCCCTTGGCAAGGGTGATGATGAAGAAACTGAGTATATCTCTTGGTTTAATAATACTTACAGATGTGATTTAATTGATGGTGAACCCCTGAAGAAGATGGGGGTTTGGAAACATAAATATGGCTTTATACCTTATACGCTAATTGAATCAGGATTAGGGAATTTATCAAAGGGGGCCAAGCCTGAAGATAGATATGTCGGTCTTAACAGGATGATATTTGATTTACTGGTTTCAGAGTCCACTAATTACACCTTACATGATATACTGATGAAGTTGGAAACAATCAAAGGGGGATATATCACCGGCGCTGATGCTGGGGATTTACCTGATATTAGGAAGGAGTTTGGTAAGTATTGGCCAGTTGGCAATAAGGATGTGGAATTCCATGATTGGGAAACCAATGTTCCCCCACAGACTTCGATGGCTCAATTAGCTCTTACCCAAAGTTATATTGCGGGACACGCTGCCCCAAGAGCAGCCAGGGGAATGTCTGAGGCTGGGGTTCGGTCTGGTGCTGATAGAAGGCTTATTGCATCTCAGGCAGCCGCTATATATCGGTATGCCTCACCAGCCTTTGCCAATGGTTGGGCTAATATTCTAACTAAATGTGCTATGCTGGTTAAGAATGTTATACCCGGTGATTTTAATATCTGGGCTAGAACTCCCACTGATGAGTTTGATGTTCCTGTTCAGAAGAACAAGTTTAAGGAACCCTTTAACTTTTATGTTGAATTTGCTCCAGTTAGTGCAGAGGACGAATATTTAAGGCATGATGACCTCATTAAATTAACTAGTGGAGGTCTTGTTACTGTACCTTGGGCAAGAAGGCAGATACCCAATATTGATGCAAAGGCAATGGGGCGAGAAGAACTGAAGGAACAATTAAGACAATCCCCATCTTATAATCAGATTAAAGACCAGTATTTAGCTATGAGAATGAATGAGGTGTTAGGTGTAGTTCCTCAGCAACAGGAACAAGGAGTAGATCCTGGAACTCCAGGGCAGGGGGCTAGTAATAGGGGTTTAGTTCCGCCAGTACGAGAAGTAGCACCATTAGGCTCAATGCAGGATTTAGAGAATAAATGGAAGGCTAACCTAACAACTGGAGCACCTAAGTTCCAAGGTCAAGGGCAAGGTGGGGGAGGAAATAGATAGTGCCTAAAGAACAAACATTTATAGAAGTAGTGGATAAACTTATTACTGAGGATAAAGAGATTATTGATGAGTTTCTTGAGGAAGAATTAAGACCAATGGTAGATTATATTGAAGCTGAAAAGAAAAAGCAACTTGAAAAGCTATACGATGAAGTCCGAAGACTAGAGGAGGTTTAATTATGCCATATCCTTGGGAAGACGAATATGAACAACCAGGTCCTGTGTCACTCGAAGAGGAAGAGGGATTACTCTATAAGAATTGGGTGAGGACTGGTGGTAAGGGGAGTATAGAGCAATGGAGATCACTGGGTAGCCCCCTTATTTTTAGGGGAGAAGTTACTCCGTCACCTTCTGATGAGGTAATCGGGGAGAAGCCGACTGATGCGGAATATCAGAAAGTTATTGATTTAATAAATAGGTATGCGGTAGTGCTTGGTCTAGGTGAGAATTTCAGGGATTTAGCTTGGGCTAGAAAAATGGGGATGGTTAATGTAAGGGGTGCATTGCGTGGATTGCAAACTGATATAGGAAGAGGTGGCCCGAGTTTTTGGACTACAGAGGAGGAAACAGATGAAAGGGTGAGTGCCGAGATTTTAGCTGTCCTAGAAGCTGAGGCGGGTATAACTTCACCAGGTGGTAATGGGGAGGCTGGTTTTCCACCTTATCCGACAGAGGACCCACCCGAAGGATATGTTTGGGCATTAAATGATGTTAATGAATGGGCTCCTATTCTTGACCCATATTATGAACCGCCAACTGAGCCCGGCCCAGCTGGGGAATATATAGAAGATGATTATGGCCGCAGGGCCTACTGGACTGGAACCACTTATGACCATCCCCCTGATTGGGCTGTTGACCCAGATACATTAGAAACAGGGTATGTTCCGCCTACTCCGCCAATATCCGATTATCAACAGCAGATGCTTGATCTACAGCAACAGGAATTTGAGTGGAGAAAGGAACAGGATGGTCAATTAACTCCTTGGCAAGAAGAGCAATTAAGGTTATCACGAGAGCGACTTGCTCAAGAGCAACAACAGTTCGGTGAACTATCCGCTTGGCAGGAATCCCAGATTGGTTTTGAGGAAAGGGCCAGGGAATTAGATGAGCAAGAGTTAGCTTGGAGAAAAGAGCAGTTTGGCGAGCTATCCGCTTGGCAGGAGCAACAGTTAGCTCTATCCAGGGAAGAATTAGAAACTGAACAACGACAATTCGAAGAGTTATCGGCGTGGCAAGAGGCACAGATTGGATTAGAGCAACAACAGTTTGGATTAGAGCAACAACAGTTTGGTGAACTGTCTGCATGGCAACAGGCGCAGATGGGTTTGGAGCAAAAGGAGCAAGATTGGCGAGAGCGACAGTTCGGTGAACTATCAGCCTGGCAGGAGGAGCAGTTAGGATTAGCCCGTGATGAGTTAGCGCTTGAACAGAAGAACTACTTAGCTGGTTTAGCAGCACAACCTCATAGTTGGCTTGAGTATTCAATGGCTGCTGGGGAACAGCCAGCTATTCAACCTTGGATGCTACCATTACAATCTGGTGATTATTCACAATTTGCTAATATAGGAGGTGGGACGATGCCATTACAACTACCAGTGGGGCAATCACAAACTGGAGGTGGTTATCAAATGCAAGGAATACCACAGGATATAGGAATGTGGCAAGGAGGGGGGTTACAAGGAATACCACAGGCTATGCAGATGGGGCAAGGAGGGGGGTTACAAGATATATCAACACAATCGACAGGATATGATATGGAAAGGCAGAAGGCAATATGGTTACAACAGGGATACACCCCTCAAGAAATAGAACAATGGGCGGCTACACGTACAGACCCTCGTGGGGGAGCAGGAGCGTATAGATATAGACCGAGGTCGGAATGGTATGGGGGAGGGAGAGCTCAGGCAAGATATCGGCAAGGTCAAAGAGGGGCTGGTGGAGACTTAGCAAGTAGACCAACACATGGAGGTGGTACTCAGAGACCCTTTACACCTACAACGGGAACACCATATCTACCCCAAACTGGGACACAACCGCTTTTAACGCAAGGTGATATGGGGGCTTGGCAGGCAGGGCAACCGATACCAGGGTGGGCTGAACCAGGACAAATGCCCCAACTGGTAGAACCATCACGGCAATATCAGGCTAGAATGGGGCCAACTGCGCTAGGTCAATATGCTGGTTATGAGCAATTCACGACAGGCATAAGACCCGAAGAGTTGGATTTCAGGATGTGGAGTGCAGCGCCACCGGGAGGCAGGAATCCAGGATTAACATATAGAAGGTAAATAAAGGAGGGAATAATGGATTGGAAAGAATGTAAGGCAGATGTTGAAACCTGGGATGTCTCTTTCCGGTGGCGTTTTAGCCCTGGGAACTGGCTTACAAGGCGATTGTGGGGGATGTTGGAATTTAATGTGGATGTGGATTGGGTGAGGTTATTAGGAAAGGCAGATAAGAAAAAAGGAAAGGATTAACATATAGAAGGTAAGTAGATGCCATTATTAGAACAAACTATTAGAGACCTATCACCGATGGCTCTTGATCTCTATAAGCGGGGGTTAGCTAATCGGCTAAGGTTAAAGAGTCCTCAAGAGAGAACTCTTCTTATTTCTCGTCTTCAAGGAATACCAGAACTATCTGATATTCTAGGCGGGACTGCTACGCCTATGCAAGAAGAGGCGCTACAATTAGGGCAACCTAAGCAACCACAAGTGCCGGAGGATTTAGACTTTTGGCAAAAGTCTTTACAGGTTTTTACTGCTCCGTTTAATTGGGCACAGGAGAATATAGTTGAGCCATTTTCGGCTATTGTCACTGCTCCGTTTTCTCCCGACATACCAGGCACGGAAGATTTAGGTTGGTTTGAGAGAGAGATGAGGGAGTATAAAGAATGGGAAGCTCCCTTTGGCGTTAAGTTTGCTGTAGAAATGCTACCTTGGCTGGCAATACCTGGGGCTGGACAAATTGGTGGAGGGCTAATAAAACTTGCCCCAGTATTGGGAAGGCTTGCTCCATTAGCTAAAGGGTTAGGGCAAGCAGTTAGATACTCACCTTGGGGATTAGCTGAAAGAGGGACTCAAGCAGTGTTAAAACCAGTATTAAAGGGGATAGGCAAGACATTAACTCCAGCGATGGAAAGATTAGGAGGTAAAATGCCCCCACGAGTTCCAGCTCCAGTTGTCGTTCAAAAGCTAACCAATTTAGTAAAGGAATTTGTTTTACCAGCAAGGCTAACTATCAAGGCAACGCAGAAAATTGGTAGGAAGAGGGTAGCTGCTAGACTTACAGCAGCACTAGGAAAAGCTGAGGGGAGAAAGGGTGTTGGTAGGATTGCCGGTGCGATGAAGGGGCCTTTAGGTGAATATCCAGCAGTTGGGGCTAAATTTACTCCTGTTGAGATTGATGACTTAATGAATATGATTTTTAAGTCACCAGAGTTACCCTTCAATAAGGGTAATGCCTCAGTTTCGTTTAGTAAGTGGCTTGATACTGGCATTATCCCTGACCCAAGTTCCCTGGAAATAATGGGTAGAATATTCGGTGATGATTTTGCTAATATGTTGACTCAGGCTCGTGGTGTAGCCCATCCAACAATGGCAAAAGCATTAGACCTCGCTAACCTTCCTCGTGCTCTATTAGCTTCTTGGGATATGTCTGCTGTGATGAGACAGGGACTAATTTCAACCCTTCGGTTAGCAACACAGGGTAAGTTTAGTGAAATTGGTAAGTCAATGAAGTATATGTTTCAGGCTTGGGGTAGTGAAAAGGCTATGCAATATTCAGATGACGTCTTAAAGATGCTACCTAACAATGCTGAGGGTCGAGCTATGGGGATGTATCTTGCTCCAATAAGAGAGGGTACTATACGGCAACTGGAAGAGTCGTTTATGTCTAAGTTCGCTCAAAAGATTCCGTTAGTTAGGCGGTCTGAGAGGGCATACATAACATACCTCAATTCTATCAGGTCATTTAGTTGGGAGGCGACTGCCCCAGTGTGGAAAGCCGCTGGAGCGAAGACAAAGGATTTACAAGGACTAGCGTCTCTCATTAATGCTTCTACTGGTCGTGGTAAACTACCGAAAGCATTGGATAAGTTTGGGCCAGTGTTAAATACTATGTTATTCTCGCCTAGATTACAATTATCCAGGTTTCAGTTACCTGCAATGTTATTTTCTAAGTCCCCTTATGTTAGAAAGGAGGCTGCCAAGATGCTGGCAACCTTTATGGGGGCTGGTGCTACAATAGTTGGGTTACTCCAATTCACTGATGATTCAAAGGTGGAGTTAGACCCACGCTCCTCCGACTTTGGCAAGATAAAGATTGGGGATACTAGACTAGACATCTGGACTGGTTATGTTCAATACGCTAGATTTTTAGGGCAGATATATACAGCACAACGGAAGTCGTCTTTCGGTAATATAAACCCAGTGGAGAGGCTAGAGATAGCAGAAAGAATGATACAATCTAAGCTATCCCCGGCTGCTGGTTTCTTAGTTGATTTACTAAAGGGTGAGAACTATATGGGGGAGGAGCTTTTTACTGATACTCGCACTTCAATTAAACAATTACGTGATAGATTCATGCCCTTATTTGTTCAAGATATGTGGGAAGCTGTTGAGCAGAATGGGCAAAGTGGTATCTGGCAGGCATTACCGGGTGTGGCAGGTGTTGGTGTGATAACCTATGTTAATGAACTAGCTAGAAAACGGGATGAGCTAGCTAAGGGAAAATATAATATGTCTTGGGAGGAACTTGGTAAAGATGCAAGGTATGGGCCACTTGTGCAACGGCAACTAGAGAGAGAAGACACGGGACTTCAGCAAGCAATGAAGGAATACGATAAGAAGACACAGGGAACAGCATGGGCAGATTGGAAACAGGCTGGTAACGTTATAGAAGACCAGTTTAAGGGTAATATGGAGATGGCAGTTGCTAAGTTCCGTGATACTGGTAATGGCAGGGAGTTCAGGGGGGATATAAGCAGTGTCTTTAGTGCGAGGCGAGGAGCTTATGCTGCACGGTCTGGTGAACCCAGATTCCAAGATTTAGTGAATAGATTAAACCAACCTCTAACGCCAGAAAGAGAAAGTGATTTAGGGCCACAACAATTAGCTCTTAGACAATATGATGATGCCTTATTTGGTGATGATATGTGGGATATGTATGGTGATTATCGTTACGAAGAGGCTGACCGAAGAAGGACACTATTCGTTCAGCAATTCGGGCAAGAGACACTAGATTATGTGGAAGAATATCGTGGCCTGAAATATGAGGATTTACCTGCTGAATACCATCAATTCGTTGAAACAAAGAAGATGCTAAGACCTTACTGGGAAGTGGAATCCCGTATTTTATCACAGTATCCCCCAGACCTAAAACCGATACTTGACCAGATAATGATTTTAGAAAGGACTGACCCAAGAGCGGCTAAGCGACTCCAATTCCAGTATCCTGATATATTATTTATTAGAAGGAGGATAGCATTAGAAAGAAGGCGGCTGAAGAGACGTAACCCAAGAATAGCAGAGGCGTTAAAACTATTTTATAGTTGAGGAGGGAATAATGCCTAGTGTTAGCAAGAAACAGCAAGGATTCATGGGAGCATTAAAATTGAGATTGCCTATCAATTCCTCGTTTATTGAGTATTCGCATTTGCTTCTCAATGTCCTCAGCAAGATTATGAAGCCAATCGGGGTAGCGGTGTCCTTGTCCACTACGCTGACTTTGAGCCTCTTCCTGTTTTTGAGCGAAGTTAAGAATAACATCTGCCTGTGGAGATTTAAGTCGCAAGTAGGGTTTAACTTCTTTCAGCAAAGTAATACAACGGGAACCCGACCATTTGAGACGGTAGGATTGGGTCGCTCTTCCCTTGAGATTACGAGGGTTATTACGCACCTTGCTATTGCCAGCATTAACTATGTTCTTGATAGTGTCCAGAAATTCCTTTTTGGTCAATGTAATCCCTATGTAGTATTCCCACGCCTGATAGCGTTTCTTGCCAATGGAGATAGTTTTGCGGTGAAGGCTAATAGTTCCCTCTCCGTCAATAATACCAGCAATATACGCCGATTGTTCAATGTTCATATTTATAGTATACCACAACGCACCCATAAAGTGAAGGAGGATTTATATGTCACCTGCTAAGAGTAAAGCTCAACAACGTCTGATGGGCGCTGACCTTGCCCGAAAGCGGGCTGGTAAAAAGACTAGGACTGGTATGAGTGCCAAGCAACTCAAGGAATTCGCCAGCACCAAAAGAAAAAACTTACCTGCTCGTAAGAAGGGGAAATGATAGAAACAACTATTAGAGAAGTGGATGGTGTTAGGTTCTACGAAAACATTAAAATACTGGAACCTGATGATACTATCGGTGGTTTTGGCGTTCATTATATACCAGACCGACTTAGACTCCATGTTCCCGAGCTTATGCGTGCTATCAAGTTGCTAGGTCTCAAGAAAGTGGGGCGGAATGCAGCTATTATGGGTGGCTCGGATACGTATGCCCAATTTCCCGTATTCTACATTGGGGTTAAGGTAGCCTATGTATTACTTAAAATATATTGGGGTACTGTTCGATGGCTTTATGATAATGCACGTTTCTTTAAGCAAATCCCTGAGTCCCATCCTTTCTCGTGGTCTTATTTCACGCCTTATGTTTGGTATAGAAGGCTTATTAAGAGATGATAGATTCTAAGGAATTACGTTGTGAAAGCTGCAATGCTCTTTTGGGTAAAAACCTTGAGGGTAAGGTAGAGATTGTCTGTCATAGAAGTAGGTGTCACAGATATAATGTCTTTGAGAGCAATGGATATACATCACATAAATTACTAAACTTGACAAAGCAGAAAAGTAGTGATAGACTTATAGGTTAGATAGTTTATTAAAATAAACAGGAGATACAAAATGCCACAAAGAAAGAAACCAGTACCAAGGGCACCACTAATGAAGCAAGGACGACCTAGAGTCGGTTTTAGGACAAGGGCAGGAGTAGGAACT
>SDBU01006224.1_pt1 | contig 14108 bp, 12 predicted proteins | sample 2277071 | NCBI WGS metagenome assembly SDBU01 (sample SAMN10397929, study PRJNA504765) | marine sediment metagenome | isolation source: marine sediment core GS08_GC12, 126 cmbsf | place: Arctic Ocean: Gakkel Ridge, Loki's castle | collected 2008
TCGGACTCTCCGCTGCCATTTATTTTCATAATCCGTTGTATTATATAGATTTGCGTTCATTTGACTTTTTTGGAAATTGGGTTTGTTTTGCATAAAAAGTAGCTGATTTGTAGAGAGTTCTCGACAGAGGTAGAGGGGCGAGGACAGATAACGGACAATTGAAGATTGACGATTGATGATAAAATCTTGTTGCATAAGGAGTTATCTGGTAGTTTGAAATCCGAAATCCTTCTGATTTACTATTTACTATTGACTATTTACTATTGACGAATCACGAATCTGGGCTGGCTGGCTCTAAGTCCTTGTGGCTTAGCCACTTACGACATGCAAACTGAAATGTCATCTTCGCCTACTGGCGGTTTATGTTTGCCTGCTGGCATACACAGGTTTATTTTAACGTATTTTCAAACAATGTCAACAAAAAAATGAATAAAAAAGCACTTTTTTTAGCCGCCCCGCTTACGGAGGAGATTCGATATTATATGTGCGGACACCTTTAATTGTCACGGACACCTTTAAGTCCCCCCCAATTTCCTCTTTCTTCGTCTTTAATAGGTGACTGTCCATAGTTTATATGGGCCTATGAGAACAGGGAAGAAAACTATGGTATTCCTGCTGAATGTGATCCACTTGAGGGATGGATTACTGATCCTGAAATGAGAGAGATAAGCTTATTTGAGCAGGAATCTGGGAAAGTATTTTGATGACTATCCTGTTTTTGGCTTTTTCAGAGTTGGATGTATTTTCTTAAAACTAAGGTATCATTTTGCGATACATTATTGTAATCTTAAATGGGCCACAAGGCTTAATGATTGTGCGAGAGCTTGCGGCCGATACTGTCTAAATTACTACTTGGGGATTGAAGCAATGGATTATTCAACAGTTATGAGCGAATTAGATGACGCATCCTTATTTGATCTATATCGGTTGAATGTAGCAATACGTAAAGAATTGGATGATCCGAGGCGTATAGAAGAAGTTAAGAGAATGATAAAAGAGGGTGACATAATTAGCTATTTTGAAGATAGTGAAAATAGATTGATTCAAGCCGAAGTCATCGAACTTAAAAGGACCCGTGTTCTTGTTAGGAATAAGCATGATATGAAGCGATGGACCATTCCATTCTATATGGTTAACGTTGAAGATGTTGCCACAGACATAACACATCCGACCACGACCAAGGGAATGAATAGAAATGAGATAAGAATCGGCGATCTTGTTGGTTTTAGAAGCAAATCCAACAAGAATGTGCGCGGTAAGGTAATGCGTATAAATCCCAAAACAGTCACTCTATTCGTTGAACCGAATCAGAAATGGAGAGTGTCCTATTCGATGTTGTATCCGATCATTGATGGGGAGAAAGCTCACGAGCAAAAATTCATTGAAGGTGTGGTTATTGAAAGCGAGCGAGGCGGAGGCCCTGGCGGGGCCAGGGCGGTTTTTTAATTGACCCCCAAATAAATTTGGGGGCTAAACATTATTGAGCTTGCTTTAGTGCCTTATAGGCACGTAAGTATTTACTCCTAATGAACTAAGCAATCTCATTCGGCACGATGTTATCTGTAATTGTTGTAATAGAAATTAGCCACACCCACAGAAGCTTTTCCAGACCGGGGTGATGCGTACACGCACGCTTTTACAGGCGTGGTGGATTTGCGACACCTATTAAGCTCAGTTCCCCAGATTTCACAGATTTTTAACGAAAGATTACACAGATTTATCTGTGGCAATCAGCTCCAATCTGCGTTAATCTGTGTTAGCGACAACCTCTGTTTATTTTATACGCTGCTGCCAAGTTATCTTTTATTATGAGGGAGTATGTGCTATGAGAAGTAAGCATCCCGATAAATCGGGACATCCTGTTCTTGAGGCCGTTTTGTTGCTTATTGCCCTGCTTGGCGTTCCTACAGCAGCTTCACTCGCCGATGAGCAAAGCAAGCCCGCCAACGGCGGGTTTTGTTCGGAATCCGCCGTTGGCGGACTCGATGCCGTACGCAAGTTTGCTGATAATATCCTCAAATACGGCAGAGACGTCTATGGCCCCAAACATACGCCCTTGTTTGTCGATGGCCTGCACGCGAAATCCTTAGAGCCGGTTCGGTGGAAGGGCCGAGGCGGGACGTGGGTTCTATCGAACTTCGCCAGCCAGCAGCCGCTTCTGCGTACTTTAGATGGGCTAACGGCCCTGACTGGCCAAAAGGAGTATCGTAAGGCAGCGGAGGACGCGACACGTTACGCGCTCAAGCATTTGCGTACACCAAACGGCCTGTTCTACTGGGGCGGACACTTAGCCTGGGACCTGGAGCAGGAACGACCGGTTGGCCAGTACGCTGACGTCCATGAGCTGAAGAGCCACCAGCCATATTACCGCCTTATGTGGCGGGTGGATGCCCCGGCTACACGCCAATTGATGGAGATGATCTGGGCGACGCACATTCTTGACTGGTCACTTTTGGATTACAATCGCCATGCGAGCGTAAAGAAACGTCTTCGCCCACTGTGGGACCACGAATTCAAAGAGGACATCGAAGTACCTTTCCCTGCAGAAGGCGGCAATCTGTCGTTCGTCAACGTTACCCCCCCGCTCATGCACAGTGCCGTGTGTCTCGCCGTCCTTGACAAAAACACCGATGCGTTGACCTGGACCCGCCGCCTGGTCTATCGGTGGCAGCAGGGCAGGCACCCGCATACCGGCTTATGTGGCGGACAACTGAGCTATCGTAAGGGCGACCGAGCGCAAGATGCACTCGGACACGTCCACCCTAAAATCAACGAGGCGAAGATAGTCGCTTCCTATCATCAAGTGAGTCGCTACCATCACTTACCGTTGGCACAAATGCAGGCAGCTCTAACATTGATGGCCGCTGGAGGAAAGTACGCCGAGGTAGGACACAAGTTCGTCGATTGGGCCTCGGAAGACCTTAAGGTCTATGCGGAACGCAGCTACGACCCGAACACAGGCCGGTTCGTCGCTTTAATGACCGACGGGACGCCTATCAAGTGGCGCCAGTCCCGCAAGGGCTATTACGTACCCGAGTCGTTCGCCCCTCGACCACCAGACAGCTTTCTTCTGTGGGGCTATGCTATGGCTTACCGGCTGACGGCCGACAAGGTGCACTGGCAGATGGTGCGAAATATCTGTCGGCAATTGGATCTCGGTGACATAGGTCAGCCTGATGGTAGTGACAGAGCACTACGCTTGGCGACCACTCACAATAATTGGCGAACGATTTACGCATTGTTGGAACTCTACCGAGCGACCGATGACCGCGTATTGTTGAAACTCGCGTGCCGCATCGCCGACAACATTCTGATGATGCAGACGGAGACAGGTTTATTTCCGCGTCCGGGACGGGTATGGGCACGCACCGGTGATGAAATCCCACTGGCTCTCTTGCACCTTGCCGCAACTATCAATGGCAAGAGCTCATTGCTGCCGCCAGCCATTTTTGACAGTCGTTTCTTTCATTGTGAATACCACGGCGAACTCGAGGAGCATCAGAAGAAACGTGACGACAAACGGACGTATGATAACTATGTATTCTACGGTGGCCCTTAACGCAGGGAGCCGATGAGAGGTGATATTTTACAAGGAGAATTCAAATGTATCTGCGAAAATTGAATGTCGAATCCCGATTTATCGGGACGGCAATTTCAAAATGGATATTGGCAATATGTGTGATTTATAGCGTTTGCTTAATAGGCCTGAAGGCAAATGCTGATAATGTCAGCTTAGCAGGTCCTCTGAGGGTCAACCGAGATAATCCTCGTTACTTCACAGATGATAGCGGCCGGGCTGTCTACCTGACCGGCTCACATACCTGGTCTAATCTGGTCGATATTGGCCCAAAAGACCCACCGCCGCGATTCGACTTTACCGCCTGCCTGGATTGGATGCAGCAGCTAAATCACAACTTTATCCGACTGTGGACCTGGGAGCCTGTAACGTGGAACACAAAGGCGAACAGGGAGAACAAGCTCCATACGTCCGCTCCACAGCCTTGGGCGCGAACTGGGCCGGGTATGGCCCTCGATGGTAAGCCGAAGTTCAATCTCAAGAAGTTCAACCCTGCCTATTTCGAACGATTGAAGCGCCGTATTTCAGCAGCCCGTGACCGCGGAATCTACGTTTCGGTAATGCTCTTTGAGGGCTGGGCAATGCAGTTCTCAGCCGGAGCCTGGGAAGGTCATCCCTTCGGCCAGCAGAACAATGTAAACGGTATCGATGGAGACCAAAACAAAGACGGCAAAGGACTGGAATTTCACACCTTGGCAAATCCAGCGGTCACCGCCCTGCAGGAGGCCTATGTCCGGAAGGTCATCGACACGGTCAATGATTTCGATAATGTGCTGTATGAGATCTCGAATGAGAACCACCCGCCATCAACAGAATGGCAGTATCACATAATCCGATACATCAAAAGCTATGAGAAGAATAAACCGAAACAACATCCTGTGGGCATGACGTTCCAATACCGCGGCGGGAAGAACGAGAGCTTGTTCAAAAGCCCTGCTGATTGGATTTCTCCAAACAGAGAGGGCGGCTACCGGGATAATCCACCGGCTGCCGATGGCCGAAAAGTCATCTTGAATGATACCGACCATCTCTGGGGAATCGGAGGAAATCAAGCTTGGGTATGGAAGAGCTTTCTCAGGGGGCACAATCCCATCTTTATGGACCCGTATGATGGTGTAGTTCTCGGAAAACAGTTTGATCCGAAGTGGGACCCGATTCGTCGAAGCATGGGATATACACGAATGTATGCCGAAAGAATGAATCTGGCTGCGATGCGGCCGCACAATGACCTGTCCTCGACAAAGTATTGTTTAGCGAAGCCAGGAGTGGAGTATCTGGTCTATAAGCCCGCATCTAATAAAGAAGCTTCTATCACTGTGAAGCTAAAGGCCGGTAAATACAAATACGAGTGGTTTGACCCCGGTCGAGGCAAGGTTGTATTGACAGGTACCATAAAAGCGAAAGGTTCAGAGCAAGCGCTTCGGGCCCCTTTGAAAGGTGATGCTGTGCTTTACATTGTTCACTCACCGGTGGCCAAGGCTGGCAAAGGAATGACTTTTCCAGGAAAAGACTGGGAAGAGATGACACCTGAATCGCAGGATATAGACTCGAGAAGGCTTAATGCTGCTGTATCATATCTCAAGAATAATTCCGGGCGAGACGGCGTCAAGGAGCTGCTCATTATACGCAACGGATATATGGTCTTCAAAGGAACGAACATCGACAAAGTTCACGGTATCTGGTCCCTCACAAAGTCTTTTACCAGCACGGTGCTCGGCCTGCTTATCGATGACGGCAGGGCGACTCTGGATACGCGGGCAAAAGACTACGTCTCCGGTATGGCTGCAGCCTATCCCGCTGTCACGCTTCGGCATTTCACAACCATGACATCTGGATACTACGCCGTTGGTGATGAGCCTCGTGGCGGCTATAAACACGGCCCGAGCCAGACTCCCTTCAAGCCGGCCGACAAGCCACTATTTACACCGCCCGGCTCGAAGTATGCCTACTGGGATTCGGCGATGAATCAGTTCGCCAATGTTCTGAGCCGCATCGCCGGCGAACCAATAGAGGCCCTGTTCAAGCGTAAAATCGCTGACCCAATTAGGATGAATCGCGGTAAGTGGGACTGGGGCGATTTCGGGAAGGTGCACGGCATTGTGGTCAATGGAGGCTCTGGAAATAATAACAAGCACGTTCGCATTTCGGCTCGAGAGTTGGCCCGCCTCGGCCACTTATTTCTGAATCGGGGCAAATGGAAAGGTAAGCAATTAATCAGCGGTGCCTGGGTCGAGCAGGCGACCCGGGCCCATGTACCGGCATCCTTACCTTTGGAACTTCTTAGTGGTGCCGACGGCCGCGGAGTCTATGGCTATAACTGGTGGGTCAACGGTATTAAGCCCGATGGCAAACGAAGGTGGCTTGGCGCTCCACTTGGTACCTATTCAGCCAGCGGATATAATAACAACGATATGTTCGTCATTCCTAAATGGAATATGGTTATCGTTCGCCTGGGGTTGGACCAAACCGAGTTCAAAATCACTGATAAGATATACGGCATTTTCATACAAAAAATCGGCCAGGCAATCATGGACGTCACCTCTGCTCGCCGCGATGTGTCGCAGCGGGAAGGTAGGATGTAAAAGTAGCTGGTCAGTAGCTTAGTTAGAGAGAAAACGACAAAGTGTTTGATTAGAAGGGACTTTTTCGTTAGACTATAGAGTAAATAATCCAAAAAAGGTGGAAGCGAGGTTCGCAAAATGACAGAGATACAGCCAATTCTATTATCGGCAATCACCTGCAACAGGGTCATTTTTGACAAAATCTCTGGTATGCCGAGTATTATAGATATCGTTCAAACTATCAATGCTCAAAGATATCCGGCGAGACATCCGCAAATTGTCTTTTTTTGTGAGCTGACGAATGGGCACGGCACAACGAAAGCGAAAATAAGACTCGTTGATGCTCAGGAAGAGGAGAAATGTATATTTGAGAAAGAAGGAACAGTACGGTTTAAGGATGTTAAGCAAATCGTTACTTTAGCGATGGATTTGCACGGCATTGTCTTCCCCCACCCTGGAGAGTATCGTTTTCAGCTATTTGCCGGTGGATATTTACTCGGGGAAAGACGAATTACCTGCCGAAAGATTAAACTCCCGCCGAAGGCCGGGGCTGATGAACGCAAAGAAGATTAAGAGTATAATTACAAACCTAATACATTGACAACGTTCGTTCTATAACTGTTCAGCAAAAAACACTATTTGACAGCAATGTCTCCGGCAACGCCAAATATTTATCCTAAAGACAGCGTATTCTGTGGTTGCCTCAGGTGCTTTTGAAGTATATAATATATTAACGTACTGTTGAGACAAGGTTGTAAGATCGAACAGATGTGTCTGAAGGTTGGGAGTGTACTATGTCACGTAAGAAACATGCTAAAGGATTCACGCTCATAGAGCTATTGGTGGTTATAGCAATTATCGCGTTATTGATGGCGATTCTCATGCCCGCTTTGAACAGGGCCAAAAAACAGGCCCAAAAAACCCGGTGTCTGGCCAATCTCAAGCAGATCGGTCTGGCAATGCATTTATATGCAAATGATTACGACTATCAATTGCCACGGGCTGAGTTGCGGCCGGGTATTGCTATATATACCGGTATAGATATGAGATGGCCTATCCTGTTTATGCCTTACGTAGGTGGATTATCCGACAATGTCGAAAATTATTATGAACTCGAGATATATGATTGTCCGAACTACCCGCTTAAAGAACAAACGGTCGATTATTGCACCAACGCCTTCGACCTAAAAGGCTCTTCGACGGAGTATTTCGGTTTTACCAAGGTGGATGATTTTCCCCGCCATGCGACCACGATTTACATGGCAGACTATGAATATACTCCGGATGTGGGTCATATTAAAATCATACTAAAAGACGATCCGCCGGATACCATGAAAGTTAAAATGCAGTCGCTGGATGCCTGGAATCCGAATCATCTGCCGTCAGCCTCGGACGGCTCGCGGCGGGTGGCGCGCGACCGTCATAATAAACGCGTGAACTGCCTGTTTATCGATGGTCACTCTAACGATAAGAATGCCCTTGATATCACCCCCTACGATTTCGGCCTGTCGGCGGAACATAGATTTCCTTAATTGAGATGCCGGATTGTCGGACACTTTTCCAAGAAGGTCACGGGCAAAACACGAATGGTGACGGCTACGACTTCTTTATATTCGAGGCCGGTCCTAATGACGAATTTGCAGTTCAGGCCATCCTGCCGGGCGGTGTGCTCGGGCAGAAAGTCGTCCATGTTCTCAGATAAGGAGTGTCGTATGTTCAAACATTTGAAAATGCTATGGTGTGCTGTCTGCTTGATGATGTTCACAGTCGTCTGGAGCCAGGTTTCATCAGCCGGGCAAATCAGTGGAGAGCTCAAGAAATGGCACAAGGTCACGCTGACATTCAATGGACCCCAAACGAGTGAAACGGCCAAACCCAATCCGTTCCTGTACTATCGTCTCAATGTCACCTTTACTAACCAAAACAGTGGCAAGTCCAATCTTGTACCGGGCTATTATGCCGCGGACGGCGATGCGGCGAACACAAGCGCCGACAGCGGCAGCAAATGGCGCGTTCATTTCGCGCCCGGACAGGTCGGCACCTGGAAGTACAGTGTTTCATTCAGGAAGGGGCGGAACGTCGCAGTTAGTGATAAAAAAGCTGCCGGCGAAAGTGCGGGTTTTATGGATTCTCAGACCGGTTCTTTTGACATCGGACCCACCGACAAAACCGGCAGGGACTTTCGAGGAAAGGGCATGCTGCAATATGTCGGCAAGCATCATCTGCGTTTCGCTGAAACCGGAGAGTATTTCCTCAAGTGCGGTGCGGACGCTCCCGAGAACTTCCTGGCTTATAAAGATTTCGACGGCGATTTTAAGACCGACGGCCGTAAAGACAACTTCATCAAGGATTGGGCCCCGCATATTAGAGACTTCAAACAGGGCGATCCGACCTGGCAGCGCGGAAAGGGCAAAGGCATCATCGGGGCTGTCAACTACCTGGCATCAAAAGATATGAACGTCTTTTCTTTCCTCACTCTAAACATCGGCGGCGATGACAAAAACGTCTTCCCCTATACCACCTACAACGAGCGGCTGCGAATGGATGTTTCACGGCTCGATCAGTGGGAAATAATCTTCGAACATGCAGACAAGCTCGGCATGTACCTGCACTTCAAGACGCTGGAAACCGAGAACGAGCTGCTGCTGGACAAGGGCGACCTGGGCGTAGAACGAAAGCTCTACTACCGCGAGCTGATCGCGCGCTTCAGCCACCATCTGGCTTTGAATTGGAACCTCGGCGAAGAGATCAACGACGCCTCCACGGAGCAGAAGGCGGCCTGGGCGAACTACTTCTGGACACACGACCCTTATCAACACCACATCGTGATTCACAACGGCGCCGACCATTACGATCTGCTCGGCAGCGCATCGAAGCTGACCGGTTTCTCTCTGCAGACCAACAAGCCCGATTTTAGCCGGGTCCACAACCAAACCAAAAACTACATCGACCGGTCCGCAGCCGCCGGCAAACCTTGGGTCGTCGCCTGCGACGAGCCAGGCGACGCCAGTCACGCACTGATCACCGATACCGAAGATCCCACCCGTGACAACGCCCGTAAGAATGGCCTGTGGGGAAACATCATGGCCGGCGGGGCAGGCATCGAATGGTACTTCGGCTACAAGCATCCCCACAGCGACCTGACCTGCCAGGACTACCGCACTCGCGAAAAGATGTGGAACCAGTGCGCGCTGGCCCTGGAGTTCTTCAAAAAATATGAAATCCCGTTCTGGGACATGAAGTGCGACGACGATCTGACCGCGAACACCGATGACTACGTCCTGTGCAAACCAAGCCGGATATATCTGGTCTATCTCAAGCATGGCGGAAAGGTCCAGCTCAACGTGGCCGCCGGCAATTTCACCTATGGCTGGTTCAACCCGCGTAACGGTGACGGATTAGAAGCGTTGCTCAATGCAGGTAAAATAAAAGGGCCCAACAAGCTCAATGTCTCTGCTCCTGATGAGAATGACTGGGTTCTGTTGATATCATTCAATCAAGGTTTATGAGCAGCATGAGCAAATACAGAATCGCTGTAATTCCCGGTGATGGTATTGGCCCGGAGATATTGCCCGCCGGTACCAAGGTCCTCGATGCCGCGGCTGAGAGATTTGGCTTTCGACTTAAGTACGAAGAGTTTCCTTACGGGGCCGGTTACTACAAACAGACCGGGACATTCATGCCTGAAGATGCCCTGCAAATCCTGCAGGAATTTGATGCGATTTACTTTGGGGCGGTAGGACTGCCGGACGTGGATGACACACTTCCGGCCAGGCTGTTCACGTTCAAGATTCGTACCGGCTTTGACCAATATGTAAACTACCGTCCCGCCAAACTTTTGCCGGGTATCGAGGGGCCGCTTCGCAATAAGACACCGCAGGACATAGACTTTGTAGTCATCCGCGAAAACACCGAGGGAGAGTTTGTTCAGTCCGGTGGTTTCGTCCGGCCTGAGTTCGCCGAGGGCCTGGCAACGGACACGAGCATCTTTACTCGCAAAGGAATTGAGCGAATCGCCCATTATTCATTTCAATTGGCCCGGCGCCGCCGCAAGCGCATAACGAATGTAACAAAGTCTAATACGTTGATTCACAGCTTAGTCTATTGGGACCGGATTGTCGAGCAAGTGAGCACATCCTATCCGGATGTGGAATACCGGAAGATGTACGTTGACAATGCGTCGGCGAATTTTGTGCTCCATCCGGAAAAGTTTGATGTCATTTTGACGACAAATTTTATCGGTGACATTCTGAGCGATATCGGCGGTGCGATAATGGGAAGCCTCGGTCTGGGTCCGAGCGGCAACATCAATCCGGAAAGAACTTATCCATCGATGTTCGAGCCGATTCACGGCTCAGCACCGGATATTGCCGGGCAAGGGATTGCCAATCCAATCGGAGCTATATGGTCCGGGGCCATCATGCTTGAGCATTTGGGCCGGCAGAAAGCAGCCGAGAGTATTGTTCGAGCGATTGAGATGACGGTTGGGCAGGGAGTGTTACCTGTTGACTTGGGCGGGTCAGCAAAGACCGTGGATATCGCCGAAGCGATTGTGAGAAATCTGGAATCTGACACGAAAGACGATGCCCCGAGTAATTGACTTAACATTGCCTCTTGCCTCCGGTGCGAAAGGGATTCGCATCGAGCCGGCCCATCGGTTCCAGACCGATGGCTGGAACGCAACTACGCTTTGTCTTTATTCTCACTGTGGCACACATATCGACGCCCCTGTTCACTTTGGCATAGGAACAGAAACTATCGACACGATTGCAGTGGAAAACTTGATGGGACCAGCCTGGGTAGCTGATGTACGTCCGATTGGGCCGCGTGCTCTGATCGGGCCACAGCACCTCGGAGCCATTTCTGAGCAGTTCAAGCCCGGCGAGAGTCTCTTAATCTGCACGGGCTGGAGTGAGTATTACGGCCAAGTGAAATATCGGGATGAGCTTCCCCGAATAAGTGTAGAACTGGCACAGTGGTGTGTGGAGAATAAAGTGCGGATGCTCGGCGTGGAGCCGCCTTCGGTCGCGGACGTCAACAATATCGAGGAGCTGACTACAATACATCAGACTCTTTTCAAAGGCGGGGTAATTGTAGTGGAGGGTCTGGCTAATCTGACATCGATATCAAAGCCAAAAGTAACATTCATAGCCCTTCCGCTGAAGGTCGCCGATGGTGACGGCGCACCGGCAAGAGCCGTGGCTGTCGAGGAATATTGAGTTATCAGGACAGATTTTGTAGTATATTTAGGAAAGAGGCTCGCCGGCATAGCTGAGCAAGGATATATAGAGTTATATGGTAAATCCCAGATAGACACGACCTGAAAAGGAACTGAGTTATGAAACAAGACTACTTTCATCGCGTCGCCGCCCTGACCCCCACGAAGATGTGGATCAACAATGTCACGCCCAAGGAGGCCGATTGGGCCATTGCCGCGGGGGCCATGGGCTGTACGCAGAATCCTGCTTATACCTGGAAGATGTTAAATCACGAGGAGGGAAAGGACCACGCCCTGGCCCTGCTGGATGAGACCTTAAAGGAATGCGACAACGACAACCAGGTCGAGTGCATCCTCCAGCGCAAGTTAGTCAAGGGGATCGCAGCCAAGTTCATGGCCGTGTATGAAAGGACCAACGGTGCACACGGGTATGTCAGTATCCAGGGGGACCCGATCCATGAGGAGGACCCTCAGGTGATCATCGATGAAGGTCGCAAGAACCGTGCGATGGGCCCGAATATTATGGTCAAGATTCCCGCGACCGAGGCGGGCCTCGAGGCGATGGGGGTCCTGATCGAGGAGAACACTCCGCTTAATGCCACGGAGGTCATGGGCTTGAGCCAGGTCATTGATGTGTGCCAAATGTATGACAAGATCACAGCCAGGACCAAGAGCAAGCCGATTATGTACTACTCTCTGATCACGGGTATCTATGATGAATGGCTCGGCAAAGAGGTGGCAAAGCAAGGTATCGATATCTCACCCGATGTGCTTTATCAGGCCGGGATGGTCATCGCCAAGAAGGTGTACAAGTTTGTGCATGACCGTGGCTATCAGCTCGGCTTTATTGGCGGGGGCGTACGGGGACTCCAGCACTTCACCGAAATGGTGGGCGGTGATGTGTGCATTACCATGAATTGGCGGGGGCATGCGGAGGAGTTGCTGGAACTGGACCAGCCTGTGGTGTCCCGACTGTTCAATCCCGTCCAGGAGCACGTCCTGGATGAGCTTCTGGCCAAGGTACCCGCCTTTCGGCAGGCGTTTATGGAGGACGGACTGCAGGTGAAGGACTATGAGGAATACGGACCGGTCAGGTATTTCCGGGATATGTTCGTCAGTGCCTGGGAAAACACCCTGGAGCTAATCAAGGAGCGACGCGCAGCCTCAGACTCATGAGGGTCGAGGTGTACCATACCAACTGTGGGAGTGTTTTATGCAGAAACCACGAAATGTTATGAGTCGCCAGCGTTTTGTTCTTATTTCTATTCTCTTTTTCCACAGCGCCAACACCTACATGGATCGTGCGTGCATTGCGTCTGCTGCGGATTATATTATCAAAGATCTCTCCATCTCCAAAGAGATGCTGGGTCTGATTCTTGGTATTTTTGCGGTTGGGTACGCTTTGTTTCAGGTTCCCTCCGGATGGATTGCCGACCGTTTTGGCCCGCGCAAAGCCCTGGCTATCGTGGTGTCTGTCTGGAGCATATTTACGGCCCTTACCGGCGCGGCTCGAAACGCCATACAAATGTTAGTCATCAGGTTTTTATTTGGTGTGGGTGAAGCCGGGGCTTTTCCTGGTGCGGCGCAGGCCTTTTTCCGCTGGCTGCCTGTCAAGGAACGCGGAATTGCACACGGCATCAATTTCTCAGGTAGTCGTTTAGGCGCCGCATTATCACTCTTTTTAATGCCATGGTTGATAAGTGTTATTGGATGGCGCTGGACATTTGTAGTCAACGGACTGATTGGCATTATCTGGGCCGTCGTTTGGCTTATCTGGTTTCGTGATGACCCTAAAGATAATCGCAAAATTAATCAGGCGGAATTAGATTATATTGAAGCCGGACGCGTCAGTGACTTTACTACATCAATAAAAGCCTCCTTTGCTGAGGTTTTTACATCTCTGAACATGTCGCTGGCGATGCTGCAATACTTTGCCAGTAATGTAACTTTCTTTATTAGTTTAACGTGGCTGCCTTCGTATATAAGAAGCCAATGGCCTGATGACCCACACGCCATTTATTATTCGGCAGTTCCTCTTATTTTTGCTGCCTTTGCCAACTGGATTGCCGGTTCCATGGTGACCGGATTGTTTAAGAAGGGTTACCATGTGGGCTCGAGACGCATCACGGCAATTGTGGGTTTTTCCTTAGGGGTCGTCGGTTTGATTCTTGCAATACAAACCAGGAACCTGGATTTTCTGACCACAGAGAAAGCCCAACTTTATTGGTTCGTCTTCTGCTTCGGCCTTGCGACATTTGGCGTGGACATGACACTTAGCCCAAGCTGGGCCTTCTGTAACGATATTGGCGGCAGTAATTCAGGTGCTGTCTCGGGCTCTATGAATATGGTGGGCAATATCGGGGCGGCTTTAAGTGCCATTATGTTCCCGATCTTATTAAACGAAGAAACAGGAAGTGCCAATACCTTCTTTATGTTGGCTGCGGGACTTAATTTTATGGCTATTGCGACCTGGTGCTTCATGAATCCGAGTCGGACTTCAGATAAAAAACTTTCCCCGGCAGCAATTCGAATGCGGTTTATTGCTATTCTGACCTCTTTAGGCCTTTTGACTCTTGGGGCTGTTGGCATGAATATATATTTAAAATACAAGAAAACGATCTCCGCGGTAGAAGCTAAGCAGGTAGATGACGACCGCACAATAACAGAACAAAAATCATCAGAGGAATTCTAATGTCTAAATTCAAAGGTGTTTGTATCGGAGCAGGATACTTCAGTCATTTTCAGTACGATG
>SDBU01006225.1_pt1 | contig 14106 bp, 12 predicted proteins | sample 2277071 | NCBI WGS metagenome assembly SDBU01 (sample SAMN10397929, study PRJNA504765) | marine sediment metagenome | isolation source: marine sediment core GS08_GC12, 126 cmbsf | place: Arctic Ocean: Gakkel Ridge, Loki's castle | collected 2008
AAAGAGAATCGCATTGAATGCTTGATTTTGAGTTGAAGCAGAGACATTTCTTTCTTTTACAAGATTTGTCAGGAAATTTTTCACATCCATAGATTCATACTCAGTAATATCTTTATTTACAAAGTTATAAAATTGCTTGAGCCAATTAATATAACTCTTTTGTGTTTTTATTGAATAATGTTTTAAGCTAATTATTTCTTTAGTTTTTATTACTAAATCATCCAAGGATAGATTGTCCTTATTGCTGTTAACATTTTTTGAAAATGTAAAGAAAAGATTTACAGCATCTATTGCCTGGTTTATTTGCCATTTCTGGTATTTTTCTTTCCTTGATAACTCGGATACGAAAATTTTAAGCTTTTCATCTTCATGTTTATCTGGGATTCTTTTTTGTTCAATGATTTCCAAGTACATTTCTACCCATTTAAGTAAAAACGGCTTATGGGTGCTTCTAATGCTTTTATCGCTCTCTATAAATTTCTTAAACTCTTTAAAATTTATATTTGACTCCATAGTTGATATGTATTCCCTTGATTATATAGATTTCAGTATATTACGAGATTAGCTGTATTATACAGAGAGATATTAGTTTGTAAAGCTTTTTTTTGCAAAATATTAGCAAAATAAGCATAAAATTCAGTTGACATATTGATACTCTGCGTGTATAATAGAATTCTGTATAATGATATGATGGAGCGGACGCTCTGCGCCGCTCCATCGGCCTACGGATTACCATCCGCTGTCTGTCCGGCGCTTCGCGCCGTCCATCAAGCGGCTGAAGCGGATAGTCGCTCCTGCGAGCAAGCTCGCATCCACTCCTACCGCTTATCCGCAGGCCGTTCGGCAGCAAACAGGAGAAGAAGGCATGTCGTGCCCCGTCTCAACTACGCACGTACACGAAAGCGAGATTGCAACATGGTACTGAGAGAATACACCTACCTTGATATTCCCGGCATTGATAGCCTTTACGTCCAGACGTGCGATAAAGTACAATCTGCGCTGGAGGAGACTACTCAGCGCACATCCAGGGGAGCTGGAAAGGCAACAGTCAAGGGAAGTCTGGGGCAGCTGCTATCGTTTCTCAAGCTTCCATCAGCAGAAATCGATGCTTGTGGTGAACTTTCCAAAGAAGCAGTTACATCAACAAAGGTCCAATATGCTTTGGCCCCAGAGAATAAACTAAGAATTGTGCTTGAGTTTCTGAAGCGTGATCAGGCGTTGCAAGACAGCCTCGAAATGGCTCTGAGGCATGTTTCAATAGGGGGCTCCATTTTTATCGAAGTCACTGATTTCTTTCGTCTTGCATCTCAGGATCATCCTGCGTTGGATCCCATAGAGTTTGTGAACGCGACGCAATTCATCAGGTTTGAGCTTGTGTCACAGTATGAAGTCAACGGAGAGACATGCTATGTCCAATTGGGAGGTAGTCTGTACAAATGGTTCAAAATGGCGAAGAGAAGAGATTGTCATTTGAATCCTGTTTCGCATCGTGCAATAAGAATCATGGCTAACCGTGTTAGATTATATACCTTTGGAAATCTGTCTCGTTCTGTCGCGGGATACTACATCAAGCCTTTCGCGATAAGCATTTAGAAATAAAGAGAGCACGAGGCAGAGCCGAACAAGAGGATGGAGCCGGACGCACCTATCGGTGCGCCGCTCATCCTCGCCGTTAGCTGGCAATAAATTTAATCAGAAGCTATTAACATAAAGCTATTAATTTGATTAAATTATAAAAAGATATCATAAAATGAAACAAGTTAAGACAATAAAAGATCGCATAAAGCTTTATAATGCAGATGTTTTAAACCTATATGATTTATGGGAGAAGCCAGACGTCATTATCTCTGATGGGCCATATGGTATTTCTGGATTCGAGGGAGATACTTCTAATCCCTCGGATTTAAAGAATTGGTACTTACCGCATATTATTAAATGGACAGAAAAATCTACGCCTTTAACAACTTTATGGTTCTGGAATACAGAAATTGGTTGGGCAAACGTTCATCCAATATTAGAGAATTTTGGCTGGAAATTTGTTAATTGTCATATCTGGGATAAAGGAAAAAGCCATATAGCTGGCAATGTAAATTCGAAAACTCTCAGGAAATTTCCTGTAGTCACTGAAGTGTGCGTTCAATACGTGAAGGAAGCTAAGTTTAATATTGGTGAAAAAGTATTGTCTATGAAAGAGTGGCTTAGATATGAGTGGGAAAGAACAGGTTTACCTCTTTATAAAGCAAATGAAGCTTGCGGTGTTAAAAACGCTGCGACACGAAAATATTTAACAAAATGTCATCTTTGGTATTACCCTCCTGCGGATGCGTTTGACAAACTAGTGTGCTATGCAAATAAATATGGAAAAGAAGAAGGAAAACCATATTTCTCAATTAGTGGGTTAAACCCATTAACTGGTAAGGATTGGGAAAAATTTAGATCAAAGTTTTATTGTGAATATGGTATAACTAATGTCTGGAAGCTACCACCCCTGAATGGTAATGAAAGAATTAAAATAAAGTTAAAGAGTGTTCATCTTAACCAAAAACCCTTGGAACTTATGCGTTTAATTATTAGAGCTTCCTCAGATGAAAATGATATAGTATGGGAACCGTTTGGAGGTTTATTTTCTGGAGCCTTAGCTGCGTATGAATTAAATCGTAAATGTTTTGCTGCTGAAATAAAAAATGAATTTTATCAGATTGGAATAAGGAGATTTAATGTCAAATAATAATATTACTTCACAAGAAAACGACCAAAACCAAAATGATAATAGTCAACAAGTTCAAGAACCTGTAGTGACCACTCCAAATATAGATTGGTCTCATTTTGAGTTATGGGAAAAAGTGAAAAAACTTATTAAAGATTTACCAGAACATTTTACTAGTACAATTAGTATTTCTGGTATCAGTGCAGCTGAAGTTTATTCATTCGGAGCAGTACTTGGGCTGACTATTGAAGAGGAAGTTGTTTTAGCTTTGAACAACTCACGCATAGATTGGGATCCAAATAACGAATATTCGAACTATCAATTTTATCGTCAGGCTGAAACATTTCCTGATGTATTATTAAAACAAATAGATGGCGATGACATCATTATGGGTATTGAGCTTAAATCTTGGTATTTACTCGCAAAAGAAGGCGAACCAAGTTTTAGATTTACTGTTTCCCCAACAGTTTGCAGCACTCAAGACCTCTTGGTTGTAGTCCCCTGGGTATTATCCAATGTTTTATCTGGTACTCCAAAAGTTTTTGTACCCTATATAAAACCAGCTAAATACGTTGCTGAATATAGGAATTATTGGTGGCAGCATATCCGTAAAGCTGACTCAGCCACTGATATAAATTTTCCAGAAAGCCCAACGCCCTATCCCACTGGAAGGGAAAAAATTTCTGATCATCCAGTAAATGACTCAGGAAAGAATTTCGGTAGAATTGCTCGCGTTAGGTTAATGGATACTTATGTCCAGAGTTTTGAAGATGTAAAACTATTGGGGAAAACAATAGGTCAATGGAGACGATTTTTTAAGGAAAACTGAGGATGCCAGCTAACAAATCGTTGCAGCCGACCGCCTACGGCGGCGGCTGAGCTCAATCGTTAGGCCGGAGGACCTCATTACTTGGCCAGCATCCGGCCTGTAAGTCTATGAAGTACAAATAATAGATTTGCCGGAGACGTTTAAATATGCCGGTTTTCATCAGCTACTCCCATGAGAACGAAGATTTTGTCAACAAACTCGCCGCCCATTTGATTAAGGGTAAAGGTAACGTCTGGATTGATCAGTGGGAACTTCATGTTGGCGATTCTCTAATAGCAAAAATCCAGAGCGCGATTCAGCAGGCCAGTGCTCTTATAGTGGTATTGTCCAAAGCGTCAGTAGCTTCTGAATGGTGCAAGAAGGAACTCAATGCGGGGCTAATTCGTGAATTGGAAGAAAAGCGGGTTGTTGTTTTGCCACTCCTATTGGAGGATTGCGAGGTCCCTCTCTTTCTTCGCGATAAGATGTATGCAGACTTCCGCACGAACTTTGATAAGGGGCTTAGCCAAGTCCTAGAAGCGACAGCCCGGGTTATCTCGGACACACTTGGTCGGGCCGAAGGACCAGAGTGGCATATCGACTGGGCCATCGACTGGTTTGAAGTGAATAATAGATTTTGTCTCCGTCTTACCTTAGTGGAGCAGGCAGAGGACAAGCCCTATAGCGGTCTTTCTGAAATAACTATAATTGCAAACGAGGTATCCACCTATCGCTACAACCAGTACGCAGAGGCAGGGCTCGAACACATCGGCAGACAGGTTTTACTTGAAATGTTAAGGGGGGCTGAAGGGTTCGAAGATTACCAGATCTTGATTACTGATAGCTTTCCTCAAGTCAAGGGGATGGAAGCTTACGACTCAAGGACGGGCGCTGGCCTTCAGATAAAAATATCATGCCGTAGGCTTGGGGAAGACACTGGAAGAGATGTCGTTCTGTACTTAGGGAGGCAGGCCTCAGGCATTATCGAGCACATTGGCCGAAACATGAGGCCTCTATCGGCGGAGGAACGGGAAAAGGTCCAAAAAATTCAGTCTTCAGCACCCATCGGCTCAAATACATAAAATATGTCCTAAGTATGTCATCAGCCTCCTGTCCTAACAATTGCTTCAACCTGACTGGCTCCTCGCTGCGCTCGTCGCTCGCAGGTTAAGCGTGGCGTTAGAAGACGAGACACAATGACTGATACAGCAGCAATTCTAAACAGAACAGGTTTAACTCTTGGTTTTGTGGGATCACTGTTTCTTGCAATCGGAATTCTCGGGCGGGAACGAATCCGACGTTTTGAAAAGTCAAGTCGTCAAACGCTGAGAATCCTCGTCAATCCCTACAAATTTATCAAGACTTCATATGCAGACGAGCAACCGCCGTAGTTTCTATTGATCTTGCTTCTTTTGTCCCTCCTGTTCTATGCGCTTCCTGCTATTCTGGAGAAGCACGTGGGTTCAATGCCCGTTGTTTCCATTGTGTGGCGTTGGTTCGAAAAAATAGGGACAGTGACCATTATTATTAGCCGCTGTATGTAGACTTTTGACATGCCACGAATATCAAGAACTGCAGCAACAGGTTTTCCCCATCATGTTACTTAGAAGAGAAATCATTAGGAACGTCTTTTTGAAGATAAGAATGATTTCAGGCAATATTCAGGATGGTCTAGAGATTATGCTCGAAGAAATCCCTTGGAGATACGGGTATATTGTCCTGTGAGTAAGAATCAATGAATGATCGCTGTCCCCATCAATATTGTTTGAAGAACACTCGATGTCCTTGCCTGGGCTAATATCCAAAAATCTACGAAGGAGGCAATGGATGAAAAAGAAAAAGACAATGGATGAAGTAGTGAACGGGAGGCTAAAGCGGCATCGAACTGAGACGGTTCTGTTATGGCTTATCCTCTGCATAGCACTTATACCGATAGCCACCGGGATAGGCATATATCTGTACGTAGATAATCTGAGCGTAACCCAATATCTTGCTTCAATCAACAGACAAGACTTCGTTGTCTCGCAGTTGAGACTGTTATATGATTTTGGAAGGGGTATGGGAGTTGTCCTTACCCTCGCAGGAATTGTTGTTATTGCCTTAGCAGCAAATAGACTGTCCCTTGCCAAGGACAGCTACAGAATGGCTGCTTTCATTAGTTCGGAGACCAAGGAACAATAAGGATATTGCTGAGGGAAAAATGGCATAACCTATCCGCAATAGATGCTGAAGGGATCAGGTCTTGACTCTCAGGTTCTTCAAGTACGGCCAGTGGGTGGAAAAGGTAATAAAGCAGAGGACAAAAAGGGGGTCAAGATTGGCATACAATAATTCAAGAATCACTTTCTAAGGGAGGAAAATGATGCCCAGATCCAAAATACTTATTCTTGCTCTTGGCCTTACAATTCCACTGTTCACTTACACAGCGTTTGCCTCAATTGATGTTTGTTTCTCTCTTGTGAATAATCCCGAAGGAGCCATCATTCAGGAACTGGATGAAGCCAAGGAAACCATAGACATGGCTATGTATTACTTCACAGATAGAGACCTCGCTAACGAAGTAATAGATGCTCATGATAGAGGAGTCAGGGTGAGAATTTACCTTGACAAAGACCAGAAAGAGGCTAAGTATTCGAAATCTCGCTACCTGGCAAAGCATGGCATACCCGTACGCTACAGCAGTAATCCCTACATTATGCACCACAAGTTTGCTATAGTAGACAGTGAGGTTGTCATAACAGGATCTCCTAACTGGACAGCTTCGGCAGGAGAGAGAAACAACGAGAACCTACTAGTTATCCGGGACTCTCCTGTAGCAAATAGATATGAGCAGGAGTTTTATCGACTTTGGAGTGAGCATTATCTGGATGAGGAAACGCAGGCTAGCTGATCTGGCAGCCTTGAAATCAATTATGGATGCCTGGAGCGTATGAAATAAAACAATTATTGGGTTGGGAGGCAGAATTATTAGATAGAAAACATGAAAAAGACACGCGTTAGAAGAATAGATATTGCTGTAGCTAGTTATGTTGCAATCGGTATTGCTATAATTCATGTGACCCTTTACGACCTTTTTTTCTCCGCAAGTTCCGGATTTCTTGTTCTCGCTCTTCTCATATATGAGAGAAAAAGCATCCACAAGTTTAAGCAGTACGATAGCTGGGGATGGTCAAAGGTCGCAACCATAGGAGGCTTGGTGGGAGCGGTAATAATATGTGTGGGCGGGTTCCCTCTCTGGCAAAGACTAGTATACCATATTCTGCAGAGCACGAACTCTTAGCGAGGTTCTACTGGAAGATAGTCCAGGTTGTATTCCTTGGGATATTGATAGCTGTTTCGGTCTATTTTCGAGGTTATCTTGAGCCGGTAGAGGCTAAAATAACGAATTGGCGACTATTAGAATGGGAACATAGAGAATGGCTTGGATTATTTCAAATAGCTGCAATTTTTGCAGGGGTCGCTTTTGTTGGAACTGGCTACTCTTATGTAGCAGGATTGATAGAGAACGTTTCCCCATCTTCCCGAGGGAAAATTGCAGCACTAATGCCTGCAATGCAGCTTTTTTATGTGGTAGGAGGATACCTCATATGGATCTTGCGTCCCTGGTACGGCAGGCTCAAGGAAATTAGGGACCACCTAAACAGATTGAAACAAGCAGAGAAGTCGTCGAAACAACCAAGGACCAAGAACGAAAGGTAAACTGGTGCCAAACGGGAAAAGCATACCTACGTGGGGATGACCTCACGCATCAGCTATGAAGACGCGGAATGGGGAGAAGAGGCTGGAGTTCTAAGAGAGATAAGACCCGAATGGGGAATAAAGGGGAAAGACAGCTTTGGAAGCTGGCTCGGCATTATGTATGAAGATGAAGTAGATATCAGCGCTAAGCTTGTAGGGAGGGGATATGCAGAACAGTACGAGCAGGGAGAAACCTTTAACGAGACGGGAAAAACTGACATTCTACTCCGTCACGAGGGAAGTAACGTTTTTATTGCGGAGCTTAAATTCTGGAGAGGAAAAAAAGTATATCTTGATACTATAAGGCATCTTCTTGGCTATCTAACATGGAGAGGCTCAAAATCAGCTATTGCGGTATTTGTAAAGAATAAGAACTTCTCATCTGTTCTAGATGCGATTAAGGGAGCAACTCTTGAGCATGAAAATTGCCTGGGGTTCGTCTCTGAGCAGGAAGAAGGATGGTATCACTACAGGTTCCACATAAGTGACGACAAAAACCGAGAAGTGCGGATGTCAGGAATGCTTTTTCATATACCTGAATAGGATTCTAGATATTATCCAACAGTGCTTTCTTTGACGTAAATCTCAAAGATATTGTTCCTTAGTCTTATTCTGTATATCTGCGATTTGGGGATCCAGATCTTCGTTCCGTTATCAACCAATATGGCTTTATCAGTTTCGTGTAGGATTCGTACTCGGGACCATATGTATTTTTCTTTGGGATATAAGAGATTGGAAATGCTAAATGGCCAGAACATAGGTTTATCTCCTCGGAATTATGGTTGGTTGTTTTTGAATTTGCAAGCCCTTATGACAGTATTCCTGCCAATATTTAAACTTTTAGCTATTTCTTTATAAGGCATACCTAGTAAACGTAATTTAGTTGCTTTTTGGGCGAGTTTTTGGTATAATAGAGCTTGCTGGAAGGGTTGTATTTTGATATGAGCAGTTATTTCGGCAGCAGTTCAAATTGGTTGCAACCACGTCCGCCACGGACTCCTAGCTCGTTGTTCGTACATCGTGAATCGCAGGAAGACTCTGAAACACACGATGCTGGCGAGATTCGAAGCCGAGTCGAGCGCCTCCAGTGGAGGAAGAATGAGCTACCGCATAGAACCCAATCTAACCCCAAACTCAACTTGCCCAAAAGATCAATTCCAAACAGAAAAGCATCTCTCGTTACGAAACTGGAGCATCGTTACCATCTATAAAAACCTTGGTCAAAATCGCTAAAGTTCTCAAAAAACTCGCTGGATATTCTTTAGATGAGTAAAGTGAAGAAGGGGGGGGGTAGCAAGGTTAAAAGAGGATGTATTCCCAATTTCTCTTCTTTATATTTCTATCAAGGGTGCCCTAGTAACGATCTCTTGACCCATCTACCGATTGTGTATCGATAGTCTGTGTGTATGATAGAGCTGTGTATAATAATATGTTGGGCCTAAAAATATGGAACAAACCGGATGGATAAGTTCTGTTGCACGAATTGTTTTTCAGAGTCAGAAATAAGAAATTTTATTGAATCTGAGAATATACTAGGTAACTGTAATTATTGCAAAAGTAAGGATATTCACATTTGTGACGTAAAAGATGTCGGCGAATTTATAATGGAGGGGATTGAAAGACATTATGAAGACGCAGCCAATCAAGTCAGCTACGTATCTTCTGAAGGAGGCTACCTCCTGCCAACATTAGATGTTTCAGAGATTTTAGTTGAAGAGGAGGATATATTTGGGGAGCTTTTGGACGATCCAAAGCCTTTATTAGACGATTTAGTATCGAATGATTTTACACCTTATGTCAGAAAAGATCCTTACGGTCCGCCGTCAGGGAACCCTGACGAAATCAGATCTTGGGAAAACTTTTGCAAAGTGGTCAAAAACCAGCAACGTTTCACAACATTCTTGTCATTAGGTGAAGAGGACCGCTATGACCATAGCAAGCCAGGGAATTTCCTTTTTTACCTTGTAGAGCATTTCATGCCCTCTTTAATCAGCATACTCCCACCAACCACCAGGATTTTTCGAGCACGAATTGAAAAAGAAAATAGAAGATATAGCCACATCGATCTTACCAGTCCACGTGATGAATATTCCAAAAACAATAGGATGAGTCCTGCTGGAATATCATTTTTCTATGGAGGGATGGATCCTGAGACATGCATTCACGAGATTCGTCCTGGTGTAGACGAAAATGTGGTGGTTGGAGAATTTGAAATTATTAAAAATCTAATTGTTCTGGATTTATCAACAGAAATAGAATCCCGAAAAAGCATATTTGATCCTGATTATGTGTTCTCTTACGAGGAGTATTTTAAGCCATTTCTGCTTCATTTTGTTGCTGACATTTCAAAACCGATTCGAAAAACTGATAATGAAATTGAGTATGCCCCTACTCAAGTGTTTACCGAGTTCTTAAAAACTGTAAATTTCAAAGATCACTTTTTATATCCAGATGAAAAGGGCGAAGAATCGGATGTAATGTTGAATGGGATTTTGTTCAAAAGTAGCATCAAGAGAGGTGGAAAAAACCTTGCACTATTCAGAGGCTCTGATATTTCAACTGGTAGCCGCAAAACGCAAAGCAATCATTGGCTATTATTTAAGGGCAAGAAAACATACCAGGTAAATGGAGTAGATGTGAGTTCAACCCGTTTGAAGGCCCAACCGCCGCATGCACAAGGACGTTCGTAAACTCGTACCTGTGATGCGGAACGTTGTGGTGCATTTAATGAATGGCTGCAAGGAAAAAAGACTCAGGTTGATTTAGATGAATGTCAAAACCAAAGTATTAGTGATTCTTACTGGCGGCGCGATCGGATTGGAAAAATCCGAACCATATGGCACGATCGAGCCATTAACATTGAGTAAATTACTGAACTATCTGCCGGAAAATTCTCAATTTAAGTTATCAGTTGAATTTGGAGAATCCCGCCCCTTTGGTAGCGGCATTGACTCCTGTAATATGAATCCAAGTCATTGGATGAAAATTGCCCAAGAAATAGAAAGAGAATATGACGAATATGATGGCTTTATAGTTTTACATGGAACCGATACACTATCTTATACAGGTGCAGCACTTAGTTTTATTCTCGAAAATCTTTCAAAACCAATTGTAATAACAGGTTCTCAACGTCCATTATTCGAACCGAGAACTGATGCAATAAATAATCTTTATGCCGCGATTCAGGTAGCAGCTTACAAAGTATCCGGTTTGCCGAGAATTCCAGAGGTAGTCATCTGCTTTCATGATAAAATTCTAAGAGGAAATCGAGCTAGGCATGTGTCCGACACGTCCTGGGATGCTTTTGACTCTCCTAATTTTCCACCGTTAGGCACTATTGGAAAGACAGTCAGAATAAACAGAGACTTCCTTCAACCTATACCTGCTAAGAATAGACCCTTCCGGGTCAATTCGAAACTATCTAACAAAATAATAAATATTTCTTTGCTTCCAGGACTGTCCCCTGAGATTTTGCAAAGATTAGTTGATATGGACGACGTTTCAGGGATACTTCTAACGATTTATGGGGCGGGGAGGTTACCTTATAGCAATGAATATTTAGAATTACTTAAACACGCCTCGAAAAAGGGTAAGGTAATTGTTGGAGTTTCTCCTGTACAGATGGGCAATATTGAAATGGAATATATTGGAAACAACCTTTCTAATATTGGTGTTATAAGTGGGCTTGATATGACCCCGGAGGCCGCCTTTGCAAAACTAGCTGTTACTCTTGGACTCGGATTGGACACTCATCGGACACGACAACTGCTACAGTATAATTGGAGGGGAGAACAGACTCCTGCAGTGGGTACAGTTGACTATCTCTATATCTCCCCGAGAATTACTGAATCTAGTATATCGGTTATTGAACATGTAAATAGCGAACTAATCAAATATCTAAAGAACAACCCCAAGAGGGTCTTTAATCTGTCTCCACGAGGATTTGAGCTTTTGGTCGCAGAAATATTCAAACATAATGGTTATGATGTGGTAATGACTCCCCAAACACGAGATGGTGGATTTGATTTTAGTGCTCTATATGTCGATGCTCTTGGAAATCCATTTCTGACGTATGTTGAAACAAAAAAGTATAAGCAAGGGAATCGTGTAGGAATTGATGTCGTCCGCAATTTATATGGTGTCGTTGCATCTAAGGACATTTCTCGAGGCATTATTGTCACTACATCATCATTTACAAGAGACGCAATGGAGTTCCAAAAGTCTATTGAACACCGCGTCAGCCTTCGTGGCTATTCTGATTTAGTAAATTGGCTTAAAAGCATATATTAGAGTTAATTTTCTATGTATCTTTGATGTGTAGCTGGATGCTCCATAACAATTGGCTGAAGTCCGACCAAAAAATGCTATCGCATTTTTCGGGGGCTTAGCTCGGACATTAGCCAGGAGAATAAAAAAGGATGACTTATGATTCCTATAACTTTTATTAATTATGCATCAGGAGTATTGGGAGAAACAAATTTTGGTTTGACTGGAAGTAAAATTGCCGAATATTGCTCAGCATATGCAATTGAATATAATATAGATATTCCTTATCCTGTGTATCCGTTTCCGAAAGAGTTACCTAATAAAAGAACAGCTCTAAGAGAGAATTTAAGAGCCTTTTTACCAGTGCAGAAATTCAGGATAATCAAGGAACTGTGTGAACTGGATCAGTTTAAAGATAATAATAACGTAAAAGACTTAAGAATTAAATTAATCACTCGATATGCTCACCTTGGTTATGAAGACGAAATACAAAAAATAAATGTGGCCTTAATTGAAGAAACAAAACATTGGTTGAGTGATTATCCAGAATCATTAAAACTATATGAAGAAGCACTAACTAAATTTGGAAATAATATCTACCAGAGAAATCTCCTCGATGACCTCAGATTATCATTAGAAAAATTATTGCAAAATATACTTGAAAATCAAAAATCTATTGAAAACCAACTATCTAAAATTGGAAATTTTATCAAAGAACGCGATGGTTCAAAAGAACTTAATAATATGTTTGTAAAATTAATAGATTACTACTCGAAATATCAAAATACATATGTTAAACATGATGATGCAGTGATGGAGAATGAAATAGAAATTATGTTTGAAATGACTTGTTCTTTTATGAAATTTTTGATTAGGATAAAGTAAATGCGGCTGATAATATGTTATGCTCATTTAAAAGGAAATGATATCCATGGATAAAGTGCCTGTTAATGATACAGTGATATATGCTTTGGCACGATTAGTTGATGATGCTCAAACCGAAAGAAGAGATCCGAGTCATTCGGATATTGAATTTCAAATTGAAAAAGCTGGACTTGAATGTTCGGACCCCAATAAAGAAGGTCCACCAGTTGGAAAAGCCAAAAGGATTAGGGCGGTTTTGACTTGGAGCCTGGAAAGCAGACCAGAATCCGCAGAAAATTTTGCTGCAGGATTAATTTCTTCCATTAGGGCATGTGGCGGATTTCGAAAAAATTCACCAAATTTTGTTGGCAGTGATGCGATAAAAGACCTTTCTGACGCATTAAAACAACTTGGAATTTTATTAGCTGAGGATGGATCTTTGACTCCTCTTGCATTAGAGAATCTGTCTGGAGAAAATTTAACAAAGGCATTGGAGATATATACACAGAGAGCGAAGAAGGGAATCGAAGATGCAGCATTAATGGTGGGAACAAGCAAAGATTTAATGGAAGCAGTAGCTGCCCATGTTCTACAAGAACTCTGGGGGCAATATCCTGCTACTGCTAATTTCCCAACACTTCTAGGACAAGCATTTACAGCATTAGACATGAATACCCCTGCCGAAAAAGAAGTAAGTGGTGAGCATCCAAGAAAAAATATGGAAAGGAAAATGTATGATCTTGCGTGTGCAATAAATAGACTTAGGAATAAGCAAGGAACAGGTCACGGTAGACCATGGTTGCCTGATTTAGACCAGGATGAAGCCAAAGCGGCAATTGAACTTATAGGAACAATTTCTGAAAGAATGCTAAGTAAATTAAAACAAAAGAAAGCATAATAATATGTTAGGCGGTATAAAGTTAAGGAGATATATTAAATGGATAAAAAAGATGTAAGAAGTTTAATAGAAAAAAAGTTAGAGCAAAGCGAAAAATCCATAAGAAATAAAAATTCGATAGAAGCTTTATTTAGCTTATTTCCTCCTTCAAATGCTCTTTGGAAAGTATTATCGGGTAGTGAAGAAGCCATAGAAACTAAAAAAAGTAGAATTACACAAGAGACAATATTAGATATATTGATAGCAATTGACAATAAGCTAGAAACCGGAAGTACAGATTCTCAGAAATTTAAAATATTGCTAGATGGTGTTGTATCTTTCGGAGATGTATCTGGTTTGAAAGCAAAGGCGTCCAATCCAATTGTATCCGAGCTATTTTCAGAGAAAGAAATAGAAATAATTCTGAAAAACATTCATGCTCATGAAAATGTAACAGGAGTTGATTTAACAGTAGATCAAGAAATTGAGCTTAAGAAGAAAATGCAGATAAAAACTCCCCATAGTTCAGTAACATTCAATGCTGGGCCTAACTGTAAGGTCGTATTTGGAAAAGGATTAAAACAAAAAAAGTAAAGTATTTTCATAAATGCCTAACAAATCGCTGCACCTGATCCTCAAGCGCACAGCGGTTTCGGACAGGTGAGCTCGGGTGTTATAAGCAATAATAAAATTGAGGCTCCTAAATGTCTTGTCCAAGAATATTTGTAAGCTCTACATACTACGATTTAAAGCATGTCAGGGAAATAATTCGAGAATTTATCGAAGATTTGGGGTATGAGTCGGTTTTATCTGAGTTCTCAGATATTTTTTACCGGCCAGGTGATA
>SDBU01006226.1_pt1 | contig 14102 bp, 15 predicted proteins | sample 2277071 | NCBI WGS metagenome assembly SDBU01 (sample SAMN10397929, study PRJNA504765) | marine sediment metagenome | isolation source: marine sediment core GS08_GC12, 126 cmbsf | place: Arctic Ocean: Gakkel Ridge, Loki's castle | collected 2008
GCCATGTACGATCAGGCGGAGAACCGCCTGCACACGCAGCGCGCCCTGCTCACGCTCCTGATGAAGGGAGCGTGAGGATGCCGGCAAGGCGTTCCGACGGACGCAGGGCGAACGAACTGCGGCCCATCTCCATTGAAACGCGCTGCCTCAAGTTCGCCCCGGCCTCCGTGCTTATCAAGGGAGGCGATACGCACGTACTCTGCGCGGCCACGGTTCAGGAGGGGGTGCCGGAGTTTCTGAAGGGCAAGGGAACCGGCTGGATCACGGCCGAATACGGCATGCTCCCGGCAAGCACGCCTACGCGGAAGAGCCGGGAAACCGCCAAGCCGGACGCCCGCGGACAGGAGATCCGCCGGCTCATAGGTCGCAGCCTCAGGGCGGCCGCGGACCTGGCGCGGCTCGGCGAGCGCACGATTCTTGTGGACTGCGACGTACTGCAGGCCGACGGCGGAACGCGGACCCTGGCCATCACCGGCGCGTGGGTTGCCTTGACCCTGGCGTTTCAAGGTCTTCGCGCACAGAAGATACTCCGATCCGATCCTCTGCGCACGCAGATAGCGGCTGTGAGCGTCGGGGTAGTCGCCGGACAATGCCTCCTGGACCTGACCTACGAAGAGGACTCGCGGGCGGATGTTGACATGAACGTTGTATTGACGCGTGGCGGTCGCCTCGTGGAGATCCAGGGCACGGCCGAGTCGGAACCCTTCGACGACCGTACGCTCTTAAGGCTGCTCAGCCTGGCCAAGACAGGATGCCGCCGGCTGATGAAAGCTCAGACCGCTGCGCTCGGCCCTGCCACGCGGAGGGAGGCGTCGTGACGTCGGAACCTCTCAATACGATTGTCATCGGCTCATTCAACCGCGAGAAGGCGGCCGAAATGGCTGAGCTGCTCAAGGACCTGCGCATGTCGATGAAGGCGCTGAACGGCTTCCCTCGAATTCGTCCCGTTCCGGAGACCGGCCGGACATTTGCTGAGAACGCCCGGATCAAGGCGCTGGGCATAGCGCGTCAACTGAACGCAGCGACGCACGGCCGTGCGCCCTTGCTGGGCGTTGTGGCTGACGATTCCGGACTCGAAGTCGACGCGCTCAACGGCCGGCCCGGCGTGATGTCCGCTCGATACATCAGCGAGACCGCCACCGACCCGGAGCGCGTTCAGGGGATTCTGCGAGAACTGGCCGACGTGCCGCCCGCCCGCCGCACGGCGCGTTTTCGCTGTCACATCGCCTTCGCCGAGGGCGAGCGCGTGCTCCTGGAGGCCGAGGGCGTCGTGGAGGGTGCGATAGGTTTTCAAGCCGTCGGGTCGTTCGGGTTCGGATACGATCCGATATTCATCCCTCAGGGCTACGACAATACGTTCGCGGAACTGGGTCCTGACGTCAAGCATAGGATCAGCCATCGAGCCGAGGCCCTGCGGTCGTTTCGCGACAAGCTCCTTTCAATGCTGAAGGAAGATTGATGATTCGTGATTCTTGACTGTTGATCTGTGACTTGACCACGTTGCATGTTGGTCAAATCGCAAAGCAGAAATCAACACTCCACAATCTGAAATCGGACTGATTCTCATGGCAAAGAAAGCAATCGGCATAGACCTTGGCGGAACGTTTATAAAGGCCGGGGTGGTGGATGACGCCGGAACCATCCTGAGCCGCGTAAAGGCGGAGACCGGCGCCGAGCTCGGCCGCAATGAGGTCATCAAACGCCTCGCCGCGGCGGCGAACGACGCGCGGGCCAAGGCCGGGATTCGATGGCGCCAGGTCTCGGCCATAGGTCTCGGCTCTCCGGGCGTGTTCGAAATGCCTCAGGGGATCGTTCATCTTTGCCCGAACATCAAATCCTTGGAGGGCAAAGACCTCGTCGCGCCGCTGCAGAAAGCGCTCGGCCGGCCGGACACGGCCGTGGTGCTTGAGAACGACGCGAACGTGGCCGCCTACGCCGAGGTCTGGCGAGGCGCCGGCCGGGACGTTGGGACGCTGGTCCTGTTCACGCTCGGCACCGGCATCGGCGGCGGCATAATCCTGAACGGAGAGATCTGGCGCGGCGCATGGGGCGCGGCGGCCGAACTGGGCCACCAGGTTATCTTTGCCGATGGGGCGCCTTGCAGCTGCGGCAACACGGGCTGCGTGGAGGCGTACGCGTCGGCGACCGGCTTGGTTCGCCGATTTCGCGAGGCCGTGTCGGCCGGCCGTCGGAGCCGACTCGCGGCCGCCGTAAAGGCCGGCCGAGACGTGACTGCCCGCGATATCTGCGTGGCCGCCAAGGCTGGAGATCGGACGTGCCGCCGACTCATGGAGGAGACCGGCCGATACTTGGGAGTGGCGGTGGCCAACATGCTGCACATCCTGAACGTGGAGCGCGTGGTGTTCGCGGGCGGAATGACCGCGGCCGGATCCATGCTGCTGAAGCCGATCCGCGACGAAGCCCGTCGCCGCACGTTTCCATTCCTTTCTCGCGGCGTCAAGATACTCTTCTCAAGGCTGGGCAACGACGCCGGCCTCCTGGGAGCCGCGGGCTGGGCCTTCCGGCAGGTCGCAGGCCGCCGAGGTGGAACACCTCGATGAACATGCCCTCGACCGATGAAGGCGCTCCCCGCATTCCCATCCGCCGGGCGCACCCGGTGCGGGACAACATCGAGGGGATCCTGGCCACTCTCGTACTCGCCCTCATCATCAGGCATTTCGTCTTCGAGGTTTTCAAGATTCCCACCTGTTCAATGGCTCCGACCCTCCTGGGACAGCATCGCGATCTGACCTGTCCGAACTGCGGACTGGACTTCGCTGTGGATGCGGCGCAGAATGATCGCGGAGTCATCAACGTCGTGGACGCAGTCTGTCCGAACTGCGGTTACGACCTCTCAACCGAGCAGGTGAGCCGCACGGTCTGCCGATGCTTTCCGAGCTGGCCGCAACGGCTGTTCAGGCGAGGCGGAAATCGCGTCCTGGTGCACAAGATGAGCTGGCGCCTCGATCCGCCGGGGCGTTGGGACGTCATCGTCTTTCGACATCCGCTCCTTGAGACACAGTGCCGCGCCTGCGGGACAAAGATCGACGGCCTGACCGGTGAAGAAAAGGACTTCCGCTGCCCGTCATGCGGCTCCGCGGACCTCCGCAAGAGCCGGAAGAACCTGATCAAGCGCCTGATCGGACTGCCGACGGAGGAAATCGTAATTTGGCACGGAGACATCTTTGCGAACGGCTCGCTGCAGCGCAAACCGCCCGGCGTCCAGGACGAACTCTGGCAGCTCGTTCACGACAGCGCCTATGCTCCCCGCCGCCCGGTCGACAGCCGCGGCCCTACGTGGGTTGAAGAAAAGGGGAGCTTGCGCCAGGAATCGGCGACCATAAGGCTGACGCCGGGCGAAGACGGCACAGCCGGCATGCGCTACGCGCCCAGGATCCTCGATTTCACCGCCTACAACGGCCGCTTGGCTGATGTGCCGGTGCCGGTAGGCGACCTGAGATGGGACGTCGCCGTAAAGCTGGACGGTCCCGGCGCGCTGCGCCTGAGTCTAAGAGAGGACGACGTGGAGTACGTGGCCATCGTCCGCTTCGGCGGGGCCGCGCAGAAAACGGCGATCGAGGTCGCCGGCAAGCTGGTGAGCGAATCCGACTTCTCGGCCGATGTATCCGCCGAGCATCGCGTCGCATTCAGCAACGCGGACGACCGATTGGAACTCCGCGTTGACGGCCGCCCGCTGCTCAAGCACGAGCATGTCATCCCCCTGGCCCAGTTGCCCGAGCAGGCTTGGAGGAGCGGCGCCGGGCTGGCCGTCCATAGCGCAGAGGCCACTTTCTCACGGATTCGTCTCGAGCGCGACGTATACTATCTCCCCAGGCCTGGCCATGAGCCCAGATATGCCGTCCCGCAAGACAGTTACTTCATGCTGGGCGACAACGTGCGCAAGAGCGGGGACAGCCGCTACTGGGGGCCGCACTACCTGGCAAAAGGCAACGTCATAGGCAGGGCGGCCGTGATCTGCTGGCCTCCCGGCCATTTGCGGCCGATTCCCTGAGGATCAGAGGCTGCTGAATCCTGTCTGACGCCCCATTTGTCATTTTGACAGCCTGTTGTCTCATTGACGGGCGGGCGCCGCACTGCCTCAGCCGCACGCACCCGCCTCACGTATCTTCCGAGACAGCAAAGGCTCACGCAAATCGCCGCCGCATAAGGGATTCGCGTCTGCAGGCCCGCTGCGGCGGTTGGCGCGCCATTTGCGGCTAAACCCCGCGAAAGGATACGGACAAACTTGACAAATATGGTAGTATATCTTTACACTTGATTGCCGCCGGATGGACGCAAAGCAGTTCAAGTTCGTGGATGCAGCTCTTGTGAGGAGTTCGTGACGATGCGTCGGCAAACGAAAACCCGCCCTTACGTCTCGCGCAAGCGGCGGACGACATATGTCCGGGGAAAACTTCTGGAGAGGCGGGCCAAGCTCCTTCAGAGGTTGATCTCCGGCCTGAGCGCTACGGCGGAGGCCACGGCACAAGGTCCAGCCGACACAGGCGACATAGCCTGGGCCACGTTGGACCAGGACACGTCGTATCACATCGGCTCCATGAAGTCGCATGCCCTGGCTGAGATAGACCACGCCCTGTGCAGGCTGGAGGAAGGCACGTACGGCATTTGTGAGGAGTGCGGCCGCCGGATACCTGCGGCGCGTCTCAGGGCCGTGCCTTTCGCCTCCCTCTGCATCGCCTGCAAGCAGCAGGACGAGAGGGAAGATCGCACTCAGGATGAGGAGCCTTTGCGGTGGGCACGTCTGGGTTCGATTTCTCTTGGTGAGGACGAGGGGCTCAACGAGGTCTCGCTCGGGCGCCTGCGGGCAAAGCGGCCCTCGTGAGTCGGTCCGGGGCTTGATCCGCTGATCGCACAGCCAGCGCGGAGCGAGGCGCAAGGCCGGCAGGCTGAACGGTTTCGCGCGGCAGCGCCGGGGCCGCAGTGGCACCCGACGCGAGAGAGCGAGGCCAGTTTGTGCGCTGTTGCCGGCCGCGCGCCCGCTGTCAAACGAAGGATAATTTCTCTCGGCTTCTCCCCCCCGCTTGACAATCCGTTTCTTCGCCGAAATAATGCGTGAGCAGCGACAGGTCCTTTGATTGGCTGTGAGGCTCACGTTGAAGCATACTGCGTCTGGCTCGAACCCGCCCAAGGTTCTTGTAGTGGACGACGAGGAGGGCATAAGAGACCTCTGCACGTCCATCGTCTCTTCGGCCGGCCTCGAAGCGCACACGGCGAGAGACGGCCTGGAGGGATTTGAGCTCGTCAGCCGGCTCCGTCCGGAGTACGTGCTTCTGGACGCGAACCTTCCCGGCCGCCATGGGATGGAATTGCTCAAGGAGATTCGCGTCCGGTTCCCGGCCACCCGGGTAGTGATGATCACCGGGTACGCCACTGTGGACAGGGCCGTGGAAGCGATGAAGCTGGGGGCATACGACTACATCCCGAAGCCCTTCACGGCGCGGCGGCTCCTCGACGTGATTGCCAAGCAAGGTCAGGCAGAGGCGCCAAAGCCGGAGGGCGAGCCGCCTCGGCGAAGCTTCTGCAATCTGGTGGGCGCCTCGAGCGCCATGCAGCACATATACGGGCTCATCGAAAAGGCCGCCCGTTCCGACAGCACGGTTCTCATCGAGGGCGAAAGCGGTACCGGCAAGGAACTGGTGGCGCGAGGGATTCACGCCCGATCCGCGCGGAGGAACGAACGTTTTCTGCCCGTGGATTGTGGAGCTATCGCCGCGACGCTTGTCGAGAGCGAGCTGTTCGGCCACGAGGCCGGCGCGTATACGGACGCCAAGACGGCGACGCGAGGACTCCTTCGATCAGCAGGTGGCGGGACGGCGTTTCTCGATGAGATCGGAGAACTGCATCAGTCCGTGCAGGTGAAGCTCCTTCGGGCCCTTCAAGAGATGGAGGTGCGCCCGGTCGGCGGACCTTACGCGATACCGTTTCAGGCGCGCATCATCACGGCCACCAATAGCGACCTGACTCAGGCCATGGCGCGGGGACGGTTTCGACGGGACCTCTTCTATCGCCTCCACGTGATTCCCATCTTCCTGCCCCCTCTTCGAGAGAGACGGGAGGACATTCCTCTTCTGGTGCAGCACTTCCTGACCGTCCTTGGCAAGCGCCACGGCCGGGAGATGGGCATCGCGGTTGAGGCCCTGCGGCATTTCACGCAGCGGGAGTGGCCGGGCAATGTGCGCGAACTGGAGAACATCATCCAGCGGGCCTTTGCGCTGCTCGACGGAGAGACAATCCGTTTGTCGGACATGGCGCTACTCTTTCCGCGGCAGGCGGCCCCGCCCGGAGAATCCGATGGGCGGAGCCATCTTCTCGCCGCTCAGGAGGCGCAGACCATAGCGCGGGCCCTCAAAGAGGCCAACGGAAACAAGCGCGAAGCAGCCCGCATGCTCGGCATCGGCATCGCGACTTTGTACCGCAAGATCAAGAAACACGCCATCGAAGTTTGATAATCGCCGTTTCATATTGATAAAAGCAGGCAACTCTTTCCGCGTCAGTCTAAGCCTATGCAATCTCAAGACATGAACACGATTATGGCCCAGTGGCCGTATCAGAGTGATATTCAGCCGCTCCTTCAAAGGTGCTTCTCTTCGCTCAGGCCTGGTTGATCCGGGCGCGCCACCACCCCCCAACCCACGACGCCGCAACTGATTGCACCGACCTTCAAATAGGGGCTCTTCACTTCTGCGCGGCCCCGTCAATCCGGAACCCCGTTTGCTTTCACAGAAGGGCCTGAACCGCGATACGATTCCCAGAGCGCCAAGTCGTTCGCTCGCCCGAGGAGCACACTATGCCGGTCAGCGCGTTGATTATGGTTGTGGATGACGAACCGAAGATCGGTCAGCTTGTTCGCCACGCCCTGTCCTCCGACGGGCGTGACGTGGTCAACTCGTCAGACCCGATTGCCGCCCTGGACCGGCTCGACGAGTGTCTGCCGGACCTGCTCTTGGTGGACCTGAAGATGCCGAAGATGGACGGTCTGGCCTTTATGGAGGAAGCCAGAAGGAGGGACCCCAGCCTGCCCATGGTGATGATGACAGCTCACGGCACCATAGCCACGGCGGTCGAGGCCGTCCGGTGCGGCGCCTGCGATTTCATCGAGAAACCGTTCGACATCCAGAGGCTGCGGTCAACGGTGGACACTGCGCTGCAGAATCAATCCTTGAGGCGCGAGGTGATGCGCCTCCGCAGCGAGCAACGAGGGCGATTCGGCGACCTCGGCTCCGCGTTCATATGCGCCAGCCCGAAGATGGCCTCGATCTACCGACTGGTGAAGCAAGTGTCCAAGAGCCCCACCACCACGGTGCTCATCGAGGGCGAGAGCGGAACCGGCAAGGAGCTCATCGCCCGGGCCGTACATCTCGCTTCGGACCGGCGCGACGCGCGCTTCGTGGACATCAACTGTGCCGCCCTCACGCCAACCCTCCTGGAGGCCGAACTCTTCGGCTATGAGAAAGGCGCGTTCACCGGCGCGCTCAGCACGGGCAAGTCGGGGCTGTTCGAGGCCGCCGACGGTGGCACGGTGTTTCTCGACGAGATCGCTGAGATGAGCCTTCCGCTCCAGGCCAAGCTGCTCAGGGCCCTCCAGGAACGGCGATTCAAGCGAGTGGGCGGCGTGGACGACGTGGAGGTGGACGTCCGGATCATCGCCTCCACCAACCGCAATCTGGAGCAGCTCGTGGACGAAGGCACGTTCCGCCTGGACCTGTACTACCGGCTGCAAGTAATCCCGATCCACGTGCCGTCGCTCCGCGAACGGCCCGAAGATATCCTTCCCATCGCCCAGCATTACGTGGAGCTGTTCTGCTCAGCCATGGGCAAGAAGATAAAGGGGATCACGCCCGAAGCGCGGGCCATCCTCAAGAGCCACTCCTGGCCCGGAAACGTGCGCGAGCTAAAGAACGTCATGGAGCGCGCCGCCATCCTGTGCCTCGGCGAGTGCATCGGCGAAGAATCCCTCCTCCTCGGCGGCACTCCCGGCAAGAGCAGGGCCAAGGTGGTGCTGGAGATGGAAAACCTCTCCATCGCGGCGATGGAGAAGCAGCTTATCCACAAGGTGCTCGAGAACACGTCCTGGCGCCGCACCCACGCAGCGCGGATCCTCGGCATCAACCGCACCACCCTTTACAACAAAATACGCGCGTACGCCCTTTCTCCGTCTCAAGGATAGGAGGACATTGTGCAAGCAACCACGACCCTGCTGGATGCCGCCATGGATACCCTGCTCCGGGGGTATGAGGAAGAGTTGAACCTATACGCGTTGGTATGGGACCTGACCGCCAGGCAGAAGGAGATGCTGCGTGACCCGATGGACCTGCTCCCCTTCAAGGATTTGCTCGACGAGAAAGAGGATCTGCTTCGAATCATCGGGCAGATGGAAGCAGAGATGACGGGGGCCAAGACATTGGTCTTGTCGCAGGAGCCGGAGCGATGTCCCCACCGGTCGCGGCTGATCACGCTGCTGGACCGTCTCACCGAAATCATAGAGGACATCCGCGCCATGGAGCGCGAAAACATCAGCCTGCTCGAAACCACGCCCGACTGACGCAGAAGACAGAACGGCCCCCCGTTCAAAGCCGCCAGTAGGCCGGCTCGGGAAAGTCCTGCGGGCCGAACACGGATTTGACGTCCACCACCACGCCGCGCGATGGCCGACTCAGCAGAGAGCGGACCCATTCCGGCCCCTTCTCGCGAAACGCCCTGTGACCCACGGCCAGCACCACGGCGTCCGACCCGGCCAGCTCCTCTGCCGACGACAGCCTGATCCCGTACTCGCGTTGCGCGTCCTCCGGCAGGATCAGCGGGTCGTGAACCCAGGTCCGCAAACCATAATCCTCCAACTCCCGGATGATATCCACGGTCTTGGAATTGCGGATGTCCGGGACGTTCTCCTTGAACGCCAGCCCAAGCACGGCCACCTGCGCCTGACGCACGTTGACCTCCTGCCGGATGAGCAGCTTTACGGTCTGCTCGGCGATGTATTTCCCCATCCCGTCATTGATGCGCCGGCCGGCCAGGATGACCTGGGGATGGTAGCCCACATCCTCGGCCTTGTGCGTCAGATAGTAGGGATCCACGCCGATGCAGTGGCCGCCCACGAGTCCGGGCTTGAAGGACAGGAAATTCCACTTCGTCCCGGCGGCCTCCAACACGCCCGCCGTATCCAGGCCCAGCCCGTGAAATATCATGGCGAGCTCGTTCATGAGCGCGATGTTGAGGTCGCGTTGAGTGTTTTCGATCACCTTGGCCGCCTCGGCGGTCTTGATATTCGGCGCGCGATAGACGCCCGCCTCCACCACCGAACCGTAGATCTCTGCGGCGAGCGCCAGGCTCTCCTCATCAATTGCGGCCACCACCTTGATGATGCGCTCGAAACAATGCTCTCTGTCACCAGGATTAATCCGTTCGGGGGAGTAGCCCACCTTGAATTCCGGACCGCAACGCAGCCCGGAGACCCGCTCCAGAACCGGCACGCAGACCTCCTCCGTGACGCCTGGATAGACCGTGGACTCATACACCACCATGCTGCCCGGCCGGAGGTGGCTTCCCACTGTCTCGCTTGCTCGAATAAGGCGGGACAGATCAGGCTGGTGGGCCCGGTCCACGGGGGTCGGCACGGCGACGATGAAGAAGTTCGCCCGCTCCAGTCGCCCAGGTTCGTCCGTGAACTCGATCCCGGCCGTGGCCAACGCGGACGCTTCCACCTCTCCCGTGCGATCGCGGCCCGCTCTGATCTCCTTGATCCGTTCCGAACTCACGTCGAATCCTATCACCGGCCACTTCTTCGCGAAGGCCATTGCCAGAGGCAAGCCCACGTATCCGAGTCCGATCACGGCTATGACGCGATCCATGGTTCGCTCCTCTGAAGCCCCGAATTGTCGTCCGCAGAAAGCGATGAATCGTATCAACGCGCCCGGACGCGTGCAAGGCCGCCGCTCCAACGCAGCAAGTCACACACTTGCAATGGGGTGGCGAAAGGAGAAGCCAGAGAGGAGAGGGGAGGAAACGAACAACCGGTTAGCCTTCTCTTGGAAATCACTACTGTCTGAATCGCAGCCCAACGGTGGAGAGAAAAAGAGGGGAAGGACGATATCCCTCCCCTCTTGTGTACGATCGCCTATCGGCGCTCGGCCCGCCTACTAGAAGTCGAGCAGCGGATCTTCCTCGCGGTATTCTCTCCGTCGCCTCGGACGACGCTCCTGACGCTCCTGACGCTCTCTTCTTCGCCTTCTGTAGCGTCCTTCCTCAGCAGGCATGTGCCGGGGACCTTCCCGTTCCCCCTCCCCGGCGCCATATTCCGGCCTGAGCTTCCCCAGCTGGTCCCTGATCTCTTTCAGGTCCTGGAGCACTTGCCTGGTGGCGGCTCGAAGTCGTTCGGTGGCCTTCCTCATGTCCTCGCGCGCCGCCTGGATGGCTTCCTTCTCCTCCGAACGGACGGCGTTAACCAGCGCTTCGAAGGCGTCGAGCCGGGCCTTCTCCGCACGGATCATCTTCCGGCGGTCGGCGATGGTCTTGTCCACCAACTCTTGAAGCTCGACGTCCTCGCCGGCCCGAGCGGCGTGCAGGACCAGCCGGAAGAGCCTGGCCACGTCTTGCGGGCGCCTGCGGGACTCCTCACCGCGCATCGGTCCGCGAGGACCAGCACCCGGCCCTCCTTCACGAGAGCCCCACCCGGGACCGCGCGGCCTGCGCTCTTCGGCCGCGGACCGAGGCGGCCTCTCGCGTCGCGCTCTCTCCGCCTCGGCATACCTACCCACGCCTCCCAACACAATCGGCACAGCTAACGCTGCAATCCAGATTGTCTTCATCGTGCTCACTCCTTTCTCATAGAAACCCATTCAGCAAGACCCGCGGGCACTCATTCAATTGAATAGCAACCGCGGTGCCAACAACCGGCACCCGCGGCGGAGCCTGCATAACCCGATAACACTATACAGATTCCAGTCAGGCCACAACCAGCCTCGGTCGAACGACCGGACGGTCAGGTGCCGCGAATCCCATCACGGCACTGTTGGCTATTCCTACACGCCGCTTCCCGGCTTCCCGAGACGGGAACCGCTTCCATCCGCCGCACGGCGGACGGACTTCCGGTTCCTGCCCCGATTGGCTGCGCAGAAAGCAATTGACTCTATGCACGGCAATCACTATACTTCAGCTCGAAGCCCCAAAGGTAGTGGGCTCCGCAATACACGGCCGCTATCAAGCGGAGGCACGCTGGCCGATGGATCTCATCCTGGTGGTAATGGTTAGCGCTGCGCTCGTCGTCTCGCTGTACACGGGGTTCAGGCTCTTCACGATCCTCAGCCGCATCCGAAAGGAAAGCTCCAAGAGCTTCGAGGTGGCCTCGCAGATTCAGGAGGCGTGGGAAAGATTCGCCATCAGACAGGACCAGGAGCGGCAGCGTCTGCTGCAACGGCTCGACGACTTCGAGAGCAGCACGGCGGATCGGGTCGAGAGATTCGAGAAGGTGGCCACGGGAACCAGGGAGCGCCTGATCAAGCTCGAGGAATATCTCAAGCAGTTCTTCGAGGTGGAACTGAAGTCGGTCTTTGACTCGTTCGATAAGACCGTGGCCTCGGTCCTGGGGGAGATGAAGACCGAGCTTCTCCGCGGGGTGGACCGCATCGAAGAGATCCAGGCGGTGGTGGACAGCAGGAGCTTTGCCCAGGACCGCATCCTTGACGGCGAGGGGAGCGTGTACCGGCTCCTTGCTGAGACGGGCGAGGTCGGCGCCGAGTCGCAACGGGGCGACCCGACGTCCGTTGAGACCGAAGTCGCACAGGAGACGGATGAACAGCTCCGCATCGACGAGGCCGACAGGCCACCGATGCGCATGGAGGAGGACGAGACGGAATGAGCACTATTCGGCCTGCGTTCTTTTCTCTTTTCGTTGCGGCCGCGTTTCTCATGTCTCTGTTCGGCTGCACGAGCGTTCGGCGCACAAGCCAGGCGCGCCCCCTGCCGCCGGACATCTCGGAACTTCCGGGGCTTGGCTCTGAGCTGGCGGCCCACCACGGCGCAGTGCTGCGCAGCGGCCCGCTTTCAAGCCAACCCGCATCCGAACCCGCCGGGCCGAAACGCCCGGGCCTTGGACTGCCTCCCGGCGAGGTCATCGGCGGCCCGTTGCCGGAGCTTCGCCTGGAAGGCGGTTGGCTGAAGATAACACTGCCCGTCCTCACGATTCGAGAACCCATGCCGTGTCCCTCCGTGCCCGGGCTCGTTCTCCCGTCCCTGTCGGAAGGTGGCGAGCGATAGCAGAGGGCTCTCGGAGGGCCGAACGTGGGAACGCGCCATGGATGACATTATCGCACTTGCGTCGCAGCTCGGAGACCTCGTGGCCAGACATGAGCGCCGTCGTAGACTCCAGTCCGCTGAGAGCGCGGTTCAGGAGGATGCCGAAGCCCGCGGCCTGCTGGAGCGCATGGAGGATCAGCGTCTCAAGATCGCCACATTGGAAGCCCAGACAAAACCCGTGGAACCGCAGGACAAGCGCGAACTCCAACATTTGGTCGAGGCCGTCCACTCCAATTCAACGCTGCAGGAACTGGCTCGGGCGCGGGCTGACTACGCGGAGATGATGAACAAGGTCAACAGCGCCATACGGGCCAAGCTCGACCAGAGCTGAAGTTCTGGAAACAACACACGTAATTGGCGCGTCGCATTTGGTCCGACGGACGAAGGGCTTTTCAGCGGCGTAACGCTTCACTTGGCAACAGATTCTTCTCTCTGCTCAGAACGACCTCTGCTGCACGGGTCTCCCGCCGCATTTACAGGACGTAATTGGAAGAGGATCGCCGTCTCGCTGCGGCGCCCCGCTTCAATTAACGAAAGGAGAGAAATGGCTGCGGAATGCCCCAGGATGGACGTCAACCTGAAGCTGTGCAACTGTTCATATCCGGGCTGCGAGAAAAAAGGTCGCTGCTGCGAGTGCCTGCATTACCATCGAAAGATGGGAGAGTTGCCGGGATGCTTCTTCACGGACGAAGTGGAGAAGACGTACGATCGGTCGATTCGGAGATTTGTGGCTCTTCACAGCTGACAGTCTGCGGTGCCGCTGGTCTTACTCTTCGTCGAAGGCGCCCTGCGCTTGGCCGAGCATGGCGAGCGTTTCCGCCGCGGCCCTCTGCTCGGCCGATTTTTTCGTCCTGCCCCGGCCCGCGCCGTATCGTCTCCCCTCGATGAGCGTGACCACTTCAAACGACTTGACGTGATCCGGTCCGGACTCGCCGATCACGAGATACTCGGGCATTGTGCCCATCTTGCGCTGCACGAGCTGCTGGAGGATGGACTTGAAGTTCTGGATGTGCGAGCTGCGACAGGCCTCCTCGATACTCTCGCCCAGATGCCGCAGGATGAAGCCGCGGGCGGCTTCCGGCCCGCCGTCCAGATAGATCGCGGCGACGATGGCCTCGAACGCATCCGCCAGGAGCGATGCGGGAAGCCGTTCCGCCCGGCGTGGGTCCGTATCTCCCGCTGTGTCTGGCTCCGCGTCGAAGGGCCGAGCCAGCCCCTTCGCCACCATCAGATAAGCCTCCAGGTCGAGTTCCCGGCCCGCCGTCGTGAGGGTGTCGCGGCTGACCACCACGGATTTGACCCGCGTGAGGTCCCCCTCCGTGTAGTCCGCACGGTTCCGGTAGAGGAATTCGGAGACCAACGCGCCCAAGATGGCGTCGCCCAGGAACTCCAGGCGCTCGTTGCTGCAGAACAACTCGTTCTTCCGCGAGGAATGCGTGAGCGCCTGCGAAAGCAGGCTGGTATCGTTGAAATGATAACCGAGAGTGTTCTCGAGTTCCGGAAGAAGCTTCTTAGCCATCCGCCTCCAACCTTCATCACGTCTGCGCGAACGAGCGTCTGCCCGTGTAAGTATAGGCGCGGCGAACGGGCGATTCAAGCGGCGCGTGCGGTGGGTAGTGTCAAATCTTGTGTGTGAAGTCCCTCGCACAGCAGGGACGCGCACATGGCGCGCACATGGGGACAGGCCCCTATTATAGGCTTGACAGCGGGTTGGGGAGGTGGTAGTCTTCTGTCATGCCAAGGATAGCGCGTGCAGTCATCCCAGGCGTGCCGCATCACGTGGTCCAGTG
>SDBU01006227.1_pt1 | contig 14100 bp, 13 predicted proteins | sample 2277071 | NCBI WGS metagenome assembly SDBU01 (sample SAMN10397929, study PRJNA504765) | marine sediment metagenome | isolation source: marine sediment core GS08_GC12, 126 cmbsf | place: Arctic Ocean: Gakkel Ridge, Loki's castle | collected 2008
GACGGATGGGGTGATTGTCAACTCCATCAACACCGATGCGATTGATGCGGTGGCGTTCAATAGTGACGTGTGGGCGGAGTTGCTGGATCTCGCAGCGGGCGTGGAGACGGGGTTGACGATACGACAGTTCTATCGTCTGACCGCGGCGGTTTTACTCGGGAAGTCTTCAGGGTTGGCAACCACCTCGGCCACCTACCGGGATACAGGTGACGGTACCAATCGCGTGGTTGCCACGGTGGATGCAGATGGAAATAGGTCGGCTGTTACACTGGACCCGGCCTAGTGTTCGGTAGGAGGTTTTTCGGTCGAAGGTATTACGGTCCACGGTATTTTGGTGGCGGTGGGAATCTCGCCCCAGGTACAGTGAAAAAGAACGAACGTAGACACTTTGCGGCAATCTTGGCCGCGAGAGGAGGAATGATTTGGCTCGCTTTGATAGCGCGGATTGCCTTGCTCGATGCAAGGTTTTAGCACAACGACCAAGCACGGATCAGCAACAAACTGACCCGAATTGGTACGAGTTTCTAGGTGAGGCTCAGGACCATTGGTTCGGTCAATTTGCCCTCCACATGCCGTGGGTGAATATGACTGCCCCTACCCTACTCACGTCTGCTGACTCCAACGAGACGTACACGTTTGGGACAGACGCTGATAGCGTGAACATCGTCCCTCTTTCTGTGGTGATTTTCTCTAAGAAGGACGGGCGAATATTGACCCCTGGAACCTACTGGGACCGGAACGCTGACTACGTGTGGGAGGGCGACAAGATACGCTTCCCGAGGGGTAAGACGAAAGACTTCACCGATGGGCCGTATGCAAGGTTCATGACACCACCGGGAGAGATAAGCGCCTCCATCGAGCCCACCCTCAAGCCTAAGAGTGCCCGGATACTTCTCGTGTACCGCGCTGTTGCGCTATGGGCCAGTCGGGGAGATGTCAGGAACCCCCAGAAGTACTTCGACCTGGAGGAACGGGCATGGTCTGGTAGACCCGAGATTGGGGACTACGGGATCTTGGGATTGAAGCTACAGAACCCCTTCGGTGGGATGGAAGCCTTTAGTGCGCCGTCGCTGGGGATACTTGAGGGCGTTGATGACGGGAGTGGATACTCGCCAGAATGACACTAACCGCAACCCTTCTTGAGCAAATGAGTTTCGATGGGATGGTGGACTCGCTGGACAAGCAAGTCTCCGACCCCCGAAAGGCTCTATTGCTTCAGAACGTCTACCCTCAAGACCCTGAGTTTGGGGCTGGGCTAGTAGGGGTGCCGGGGTTCAGACTGACCTCCAGCACGCAGTTAGGGAGTTCCGGGAACCGTACCACCCAACGCACCTTCCAATTCACCCAACTTGACGGGACGGAAAGAACGGTGGGTTTTGTGGGTGGGAAGATGTACACCTACGACTGGGGGGCGAGGGGTTGGACGGAGGTCACGCTGGTGGGGGTTTCCCTGGACACGTCAGCCAAGGTCTTTTGCGTGACCCACGCCGATAAACTGGTGGTCAATCCCAACGATGGTACCAATAAGATGTTCACCTGGGATGGGACCACGTTCGTCTCGCTGACTAACAGTTCGACCGTCTTTGGTCAACCCCGTGTGCATTATGCCAAGCTCTTTGGAATCAAGTGGGCGGAACGATCAACCTTCATCTGGAGTGAGGAGAATGATGCGACCACAGGATATGAGGCCGGGGGATTCAACAACGCATGGACGTTGGGACAGACAGACCAGGAGCCTCTCCATGCCCTCTACTCAACTAACGAGGCACTCTACTACTTCAGGGCACGAAGTTGCGGAGCCATCACTGGGTCGGTTACAACCAACTTTGTCAACTCGGGGACACACGATGGGGTATCAGAGACCGTAGGGACGATCTCTCCCGATGCTGTGGTGGGGCACGGACGAAACATTTACTTCCTCAGTGCCCGTGGTCGGCCGCACGTCATCCGTCCAGGGCTTGGGGTGGTACCGCTCTGGAGGGCAGCGCGGAACACCATTGCAGAGATCCCACAGGCCCAGTTGAGCAAGGCTACGGCACTAGATGACACGACCACCAGCCACGTCCTGTTCGGGGTAGCGGAGATCCTTCAGACTAACCCCACGATCCACCTAGCCTATCGGTACAACGATGATGAGCCTGGAAGGCTCCCAACGTTTAGCGGGGTGTGGAGAGGGTTCACCTTCCAATCCTTCGACATGGTGAAGGACGGGGACTTGACTCCCACCATCATCCACGGATCGACTGACGGATACCTCTACGACCACGGTCAGCCCACAGATGCTTTGAGAGATCACGCCCTCCAGTCAGGAACGGTGGGGATTGAGCACATTGTCGAAGGTACATCTCTGGGATACGACACCCGCGAGGACAAGATTTTCGACCGGATGGATGTGAGCTTCCGTACCCAGAACTCCCTTACCGGACTGGTGTTCTCTTACATTACCCCCGCCGGAACGAGCACGTTCTCTTCCTTGACCATCTCGGGAAGTTTCGCGGTCTTTGGAACGGCGGTGTTCGGAACGGACGTGTTCGCTGAGATCGGCCTGGAGGCGCACAAGACGCTAGGGTTGAACGGCTACGGGCGGTGGATACGCCCCAGGGTGGTCCATCAAACCACAGGCGAGCAATTCGGGTTCAATGGCTGGAGTATTGAGGCGTTCCCCGAAGGACGGGACCAGGCGACGACATGACCAATCGAGATTGGACGTGGGGGAGTCCGGCACCAGAGAGTTTTGACGAACTCAACGGGATGCTCAATCCGAAGATGAAGGCGTTGGAAAACAAACTCGCAGGATTGCAGGGGAGCTTAGGGGTTTTCAACGTCCAGGATTTCGGCGCTACGGTTGGCGGTATCAGAGATGCTGGTCCCGCAATACGAGCGGCCGTTGCAGAGGGCGGTGACGTTCTGTTTCCCGGTCCCGGTACATACCTCTTGGATCTGCAATCAGATGCCGATACCATACAACCCTCTACGGGCCAACGCCTCTTCGGTACCAACAACGCGAGTATAAAGTTTGGGAGGGACGATGGTTATATACCCGCCATTGCCGTTGTGGATGTCAACGATGTTGTTATCTCTGGCCTAAATTTCATCAACACTGGCACGCTCGATGGAGTAGAGTCAATCAGTGCTGTAGAGGTTAGTCATTTTGGCAAGTCTCGTCTGCCTCGCTTTTTCAACTCTGCCGTCTTTCTTGATGGCAGCACGGGTTGTACCGTTGAGAACTCCCGATGCGAGGGTCTTACTCAGTCTACGGGGATCACCTACTGGATCTATTCGGCGGTCAACGAAGAGATACTGATTCAGAATATTCATGGTCATGATTGTTCTATTGTGGTGGGCACGGGAGACGGTACTCATGTAGTGGACACGATCAGGGCTGGTCGGCTCAATTCAGACAACTCCATTCCGGGGCACGTTGTTTACATGTTCGCCTCTCGTTCTATAGTTTCTAACATTACCGACGATGGACTTCAGACGGGAACTGGGGATACCGTGTCACACACGGTCAAGCTCGACACCGCTGTCAATACAATCGTTCATGGGATTGTGAGTCGTCGTGCCGCTGGGGTTTTCAGTAGTGATGGAATAAAGAACTGTCATGTGTCGGATATCACATGGGAAGATCGGGAAGACGAAGACATTAATGTAGCTGCGGTTTTCATCAACTCCGACAGTGCCTCCGAATTTAACGTCATCACGGATATCACATTGCGGACTACAAGGGACATTCAGTTGCTCCGCATAAAAGGTGAGAACAACGTCGTCACGGGGGCAACGCTTATCCGGAAAGCAACGAGCACCCCCACTAAGCCGTTCATAGCCTCTGCCTGCAAACAGGGACGCATTGAAGCCGTTCTCATCAACGAGGGTACGGAAGCCATTACATCCCTGGCTGACGCGGGTAGTAATTTCCATAACAACTCGGGCATGCTCACGCTGATGGGGGATGTGATTACCCCTAGTTATTCTAGGACGGCCAGCCAGGGGAAGAACACCATCATTTACAACCAACAGCCGCTTCCAGGCACCTTGAATATCGCCAAGGTGCCTCTGGTACAGGGTAACTTTTTGGCTGGGAGCGCGACATTTGAAGACCGGACGACGCATTGGTCGTCAATTCCTACGTGGGTAAACTGGACACACACCGTCACGGGTACCCCGGCGAGTGTGAACGTGGACACCCAGTTACCAATGCAAGGAGCGTTTCTTGTCAATATCACTTTGATGATTACTACTAGGCTACAGGCCAGAACGGGTACTTATCTAATTGTTTTTGACGATCAGTCGGGCTCAAACGATTTTACCAATGTGCAGTTGTTGGGGTCGGAGGTAGAAAAGGGCGCTTCCGTGTTTGGGGCCATGACCGTTGCCGTGACGAAGTTTGGTTTAGTGAACGTGACAGCCACGCTTACCTCTGGACAGAACTATATCATAGAGACGGGCGGGACGATGCTAAACTCTTGGATACAAGCATAAGGGGAATGGGACGTGAGGACATAATATGGCGGTAGCACAAGGACTAGGCAGACGCCCGGAGGTATCTACTGTAGCAAGTGGAACACATCCCGTGTCCGCCGTATCGCCTTTTGCTTGTGCCGCAAATCACACAAGCATCGTAGCCCCGAGACCAGCGGTTGATTGGTTGAAACTGCGGACCGTCAAGGTGGTATTTGGTCATGTGCCGAGAGAGATCGGTTACCTCAAGGTTCTCCGGGCGATTATCAGAGCGGTTGCCGTTCTTGTGGTGGATAATCTCGTGGCGTTCAAGTGGGCGACCAAGGACCTTCTCCATAACAAGGCGGTGTTCCCGGACACAGCGGCCATTGACACGCATCCTGGTGTATCCGTTGTCTTTCCATCGTCCACCCTTCCACCCCGGGTTCTTTGGCCCAACGCGGTTGCGACAGGTCTCCGACGCCCACGGGGCCTTGGTGCCACGTTTGGCAACACCCCGGCACTTGAGAGAGCAAAACTTTGGCGGAGGCGCACTTTTACTACGCTTCGCCGTGAACTCGTTATCGCAGGTAGGACAGGTCATGGTATATAACATAAACTTAAGATACCACAGGTTGTTGATTAACACAACCCCTAGGAGCGCTTAATGTCTGTCGCTCAGGTGGGCTCATTGATTTCGTTCGTTGATGCAACGACGATTGTTCACTCTGATTTCAACAGTAACTTCACTGATCTCCGGACGGCGTTTAACAACCTTGTGACAGGGGCGGATCAGTTAGCTGGGGGAATTACCGTTAACGGGGCGCTTACGGTAAGTAGCCTCCTTGTGAGTTCGGACAACGGTGGTGCCCTTGGGGCAAGCGGCACGGCCTTCTCTGACCTTTTCCTTGCCTCGGGGTCTGTTATCAACTTCAACGCTGGGGCCGAGACGTTAACCCACGCTGCGAACAAACTGACTCTCGGTGGCGGTGATTTCCATATCGCTAACGGAAACGGCATGGTGGTCGGCCACACGGCGCAAGTCACCATAAAGGCTCTGGTCCCAGAACTTCAAATACTAGGCACGAGTCTAGCTGATGCCACGCTTGTTGTGGGCCGTTGGACTAATGGCACCGGATCACCAGAGATTTTGCTTTACAAGAGCCGGAATACCACCATTGGATCTAATACCGCGGTTACAACGGGCGATAATCTTGGTCAGATCATAGCTCTCGGGGATGATGGCACGGACGCCGATACGATTTCCAGTGCTATTCTGTTCGACTCCGAAGGCTCGATTGCAACTGGTCAAGTCCCTGGTATCATTAAACTTCAGACGGCAGCAGCGGGCTCGCTCGCAGATGTCCTCACGCTTGACTCCGCTAAGTTAGCGGCGTTTGCTGGCGCGGTAACGATTGCAACTACGGCGACTGTAGCGGGAATACTCTCCGTTGACGACACCACCGACACCACAAGCACGACTTCAGGCTCGATTCACACCGATGGTGGATTGGGCGTTGCTCTTGACCTCTGGGTTGGGGTAAAGGCCCATATCATTGGTGAGGCCGAGGTGACTTCTTACGTGCAGGGTACCACCGGCAACGGATACCTGCAAATGCGTGGGGACTCGGGGGCGAGCGTTGACCTCCGATACACCGATGCTGGATTGCTCTTGCTGGGCGTCACCAGCAACGCGAACATGACTCAAGGGCTTACTCTTTTTCAAGGTTCTGCCGCCAACGAGATATTGGCTTGCAAGAACTCTGGTGTTACTCATGCAAGAACAGGCATAGCCGAAACAGCCACCTATGGCACCCTTTCCATTGCTGGTGCCACATATGGTGGCATACTAATGAGGGGGATCTCAGAGGATAACGTTAACGCCCCCATCGTGCTGCTCCTTGAAGCCTACGGCGGGCAGGCGGGGACTAGTAAAACTTCCGCGGCCAACGCTCTCATAACCCTGTATGCAGAGGAACACGATGGGTCCAATAACGTTGCTGACGTTAGCGCAGATGGAAATGTGCTCTGTGTTCAGGGGCGCGTGGGAAGTGCTACGAGAGCCCTGTTTATCGTAGACGAAGACGGGGATTTGTACGCCGACGGAACGACAGGCACGGGTGCAACGGTAGGGTTGTTCGATGACCAGCCCGATGCCCTGCTATGCCGAGGCTTTGACCTAGCCCGTGGACGCCCAGAGGAAATCGTTCAGACCAGGTGGGACGAGTTTGTGGGAGACCGGGAACAGGAATTAGTTGAACTTGGGATTCTCGGTGACACGATTGCGAACGACGGGTTGGTCAACATCACCCAACTCCAGAGATTGCACAACGGTGCGATCTGGCAGGCACATGTGGAGCGACAAGAGATGAAGGAACTCATCGTAAGCCAGCTCAGTCGCATTGAGAAACTTGAACGGAAGCTACTTGTAGCATAGGAGAAACGATGACCGCCAAACCAAAGAAACCTGAGACGAAGGATATTTCGCTTACCGTCCAACAAGAGGACAAGCTGAATCTTTATGCGGCTCAGGCACAGCTCGCACAGCAACGATTGAATGAATACCTGACTGCCGTGACAGACGCGGAGGGCCTTGAGGGATCATGGACAAGCCTCGGGGTCGAAGACAGGGTTTTGAAACTGAAGAAGGGGTAAATGATGGGGTTGTTCAGTTTGGGGAATCTAGCAAAGCTCGGTGGGTTTGTAGCCGCTCCGTTTACCGGGGGGGCAAGCATACCGATTGGGCTGGGGATAGGCGGGGCGTTAGACGCTGGTAAACAACAGGGCAGGGCCAACGAGGCCAGCCAACAAGCATTGGACTTCGCCCGTCAGGATGTTGAGTCAAGACAGCCTTTCAGGGACCAGTTGTTTGCCAGCCTTCAGGGAGGCCAGCCGCAACGGCAGGACTTGAGTAATCTGTTCGGGAGCGAGAATCCGTTTGCCCAGAACCTTGGGCCACTGAATCCGCAAGCCCAGCAGATGACCGCGCCCGTTGTGCCACCCCAGGCACCGCAACAGGGACCGCAACAGGGACCTGGGGGCTTTATCGGCAGGCTGCAAGGTATCGCTCGCGGGTTACCGGGTAGAGGACAAGACATCCTAGATGAAAGTCCCTCTCGCTTCCTTGGGAGGTCGTAATGGCTCTCACTAGCGGTGTGACTCAACAGAAACGGCCTCAACCAACAACCGCACCCCTCGGTGGTCCTGTCCCATTGGGGGGTGGCCTTCAACCTCCTGCTGGTGGGTCACAGGGCAGAGGCGGTCTCTCTAGCCTGGGACCACAGTTCGCGTTTGGGGGTGCGAACCAAGGCCAACCGATTGCCCCTGTAACTCCTAGCCCGGTCCCCCAGGGTCCACCTCCAGCCCTGACCGGAGTGGAGTCAAACACCCTTAGTCCCACCCAGCAGTTCGGGCCGGGAAACAACCTGATCTCGACGCAGTTCAACCCCAACCCCTCAAGTCGGTTGCAGGGGACACAGGGGCAGGCCGACACTGCAAGAGGCAACATTGCAGGGTTTCAACCAGGACAGTTCGAGGGGATCGGTACAGGCACCTTCGGCTCAGGGGCTGACACGGCAGCGGCACGTGCTGGGATCTCCCAGGATTTGGGCGCTATTCGTGGTGGCCCGAGTCGCGGAGAGTTAGCACAACAGACATTTCAGCAGTTACGAGAAAGTGGTGAGCCCCAGTTTCAAGCGGATTTACGTGATGTGGGGAGGAGGGCGGCCTCTCTGGGTCGCATTGGGGCTGGGCTCACTACCTCCCAACTAGGGGATGTGATCTCAAACAGAGAGAGGGATCTCGGTTTAGCGCAAAGAGGATTGGCCACACAGGCGGCTGGTCAGGAGATTGGGGATCGGTTCAACACTCTTGGGGCCTCACAGGGCGTAGCAGGGCAACTCTTCGGCCAAGATATCGGTCAGGCGGGATTCCAACAGGGGCTTAGGGGTGAACAAAGGGGGGAAAGATTCGCAGGTCAGGACTTTGGTTTTAGGAATCTCGCAGCCCAGCAAGGTATCGCCGGTCAACTAGCAGGGTTTGAAGGCCAGCAGTTCGGTCAAGAGCAGTCTCAAAGGAATGAGCTACGCGGAGAGCGAGGCTTCCAAACGGCCCTAGACCAGCAGAATATCCAGAACAGGGTGCAGCAGAGACAGTTGGAAGAGGCTTTACTCTCAGGTCAGTTCGGTCGGGACTTCTCCAGGCAACAGTTGTTTGCCGATATTGGGTTCGGTGGCGGGTCACAGGGGAACTTCGGAAACCAGTCGGGGAGATTCGCCCAGAACTTCGGGAACCAAGCCAACGCCTCCAACCAATCAGCGGCAGGGTTGTTTGGGTCGTTGTTCAACCAGGGCGGTGGTCAGGGGCAGCAGTTCCCCCAACCTATAGGAAGCACCAACCTGGGTGGCTTCACTGAACGGCGTGCCCCCGACTTCAACCCGAGACGCTGATGGCTGCCATTGACATTCCAGCACTGACGAGAGGGATTTCAGGACTCTTCACGGCTGATGCTGAAGGGAAACGTGCGGCTGAGGACAGGGCTAAGGAACAGCAGAGTCAGGCAATGGTTGACTTCCTGCGTCAAAGTCAGGCGAGAGACTTGCAACAACGGGGACGTGATCGGCGGGAAAGACTGGTGCTCGAAAAACAACAGGCGGCGGAGAAGAAAGCACAACGGGAAGCAGCCGCGACGCAATTAGCAAGCCAGAACGCAGCCGACGAAGATGTAATACTTGGCCAACTCAAAGAGCCGTTTGACAGGGAGGGCAAGTCCCACACTTTTGTCATGAGGGAGGCCCGAAGACGCTTGGCTATCCAGAACCGTGTCCCTCGTGCTGGTACGAAGCCCCCGAAAGATCCAGCAGAGGTTCAGGCAGAGGAACGGGAGAAGGCTATCCTTGCGGAGAGGGTCAGGATTTTGAGAGACAACCCAGGCATGTCCGAACCCGATGTAATGAGGCAGGCCACAGAGCGGATAGACCAGCGACAATTTCTTCTTGAGTCCGATATTCGGATTAAGGATCTCAACGCGGGAGGGCAAGCACCCCCATCTCAGGCCCAGGAACCCACAAGCTCCGATGATGACTTGAGCCAAGCCCGGCAGATGATCCAGGGTCTAGACCCAGCGACCGCTCGTCAAGAGCTAACGACTGCTGGTTTCACTGAGGACGAAATCACCCGCATACTGGGTAACTAAGTGTGCCGGACCCAAGACTCGAACGACTGCGGGCGCAACTAAGACTTCGCACACTCTCGGCTTCGCTGAGACAACGTGAGTCCGGTAAAGCCTTTGCGGCTGTCTCACCCCTAGAACAGTTCTTCCAATCCCAAGGCCCCGGAACCGCAGGACCAGGGGTTCCTACTACCATCTCCCCCGAACAACAGGCCATCGAGGGACAGATGGGGCAAAGCCGGATCGAGACCTTAAAGGGTTTCGGAGTAGGCCCAGAGGGTACGGGATTGGGTGGTGCGCTTCTGGGTGGGGCTAAGAGAGGTGTCCGTAACGTCATCCTCACGCCCCTGGCTAGACTCAACCAGCAACTAAGTAAGCTCCCCCAAATCTTTGGAGAAAGACCGGACCTTGGGGGCGATGCGATGCTGGAGGGTATAGAGCGCCAGAAAGAGGCTGAGGCGGCGGTGTCGGGTGAAGTTCATCTCCCCGCTCAACTAGCCTCAGGCCTGGCTGAGTTCGGGACGGAGGTAGCTCTTGTGCCTGGTGCGTCAAAGCTCCTGGCCCTCAGAGCCCCCCGTGCAGCAACGGCAGGCGGGAGGATAGCCACAGCAGCCACAGGGGAAGCGGCGAAGTTTGGGGCACTTGAGGGGGGTCTTTCCTTAATAGAGGGCGAGCCACTTGAGGAGGCGTCCAGGCGGGTCACGGGAGGTGTTGTAGCCGGGGCCGTGTTGGGTGGTGCTGGTAGGGGTGCCCTTGAGGGAATAGGCGGCATAGCGAGCAAGGTAGCCCGCTTGCGTCGGCAACTTCAGAAGCGGGACGTTGCACAGTCCAACCTAGCCGAGACGGCTGAGTTGAAGATCCAACCGAAGGCCAAGCCTCCCGTAACCATGCAGGAGTTTGAGGCGGAACTAGCACGGGACTTACGTGCAACGGAGAAGCCCCCACTCATCAATCGTCGTCCCGAGGTCTCGGTAGCAGATCGGGAGAGACTCAACCTACCGCTACAGGACCCCTCCAAGTTAGGGGTGGGTAGTACCCTCGCTCCTGAAGCTGGGGTGGTTGATGCTCCCGCTGTTGGGCGGGGAGTCAAAGCCTTCCTTCGGCGCAACTTCACCAGTAAGGGGGACCTGCCCAAAACGGTCCACGACCGGATGATCCAACGTGATGGGGGTGTTGGGGTTACAGAAAGACAGATCGCTTTCACACTCCGGGATTTCCGTAAGGCCAAGCGTAAGGTCTACGGCATAGGCCGCAGCGTCCCAGAAGGGGATGTGGTCATGCTGGATCGGGCCCTGAAGGGTGACATCCCCGTAGAGCAAATCCCCGAACCATTTAGGCCCATCATTACTCGGATGCGGAACGAAGTAGATACGATGTCCCGCAGGTTGATTGATAGCGGGGCCATTGAAGGGGAGCTTGAAGCAACCATAGAAAGGAATATCGGATCATACGCCACCCGGTCTTATCGTGTCTTTGACGACCCCGATTGGGCGTTGAAGGTTTCGCAGGACGTGAGGAACAAGGCCAAGGCTCTTATTAGAAGCGAGTTCCCCAACCTCACCGAAGAACAGGTTGCCGGGCAAATCGAAGCCCTACTCTACCGAGGTAAAGAGGCGGGAAGCCCCATTGGATTGATGGGTAAACTGGGGAGCAAAGACCTCTCTATCCTCAAGAGACGCAAGGGTATCCCGCCAGAGATACGGGCACTTTACGGGGAGCATACCGACGCCACAGTTAATTACGCTCGCTCTACCACTAAGATGGCCCACCTGATTGAGAACCACCATTTCCTGACCGATGTACGGAGTGGGGGTCTTGGGAAGTTCTTCTTCGAGACACCGACTGTACGCGGAGCGGATCAGTTCAAGGCCCAGATTGCGACAGCGGGGAGTAAGACCCTTGAACCCCTAAACGGACTCTACACCACACCCGAGATAGCCAAAGCATTTGAGGAGATAGGTTCACCCCAGCAACTCCCGGACTGGCTTCGACACTACATGAAGGTGAACGGATTTGTCAAGTTCAGCAAGACCGTCCTCTCGATGTTGACTCATGTTCGCAACACCACGGCCAATGTTGGGTTTGCTGTGGCAAATGGATTGTGGCGTGTACTCAAGTCGGTGGATGCCCTGCGAACTATTGGGGCAAACACCGGGGTTACTGACTTTATCTCCAATCCAAGGAACACCACCAAATGGAGAAACGAGTTCCTCAAACTCCAACGTCTCAGGGTGGTGGATGAGAGCGCGAGGGCCGGTGAACTCGGGGATGTTCTGGCCGATGCCATCAAGGGCAACCTAAGCGATCCGGGCAGGAGCCTGCCAGTACGGGTAGCGAGCGTTGGGTTGAAGTTCGTCAAGAGCCTTTATCGTGCAGAGGATGACGTATGGAAGGTTTTCGCCTTTTATAACGAACGAGCCCGATATGGGGCGGCAAAACCCGAGTGGTCTGTTGACCGGCTAGAGGCCCATGTAGCGGAGATCGTTCGCAACACTCACCCTACCTACTCATTGGTACCCCGTGGGGTGAAGATGTTACGGCGTTTCCCCATAGTCGGAAACTTTGTCTCATTCCCTTCAGAGGTGGCAAGGACCCTGTTTCACTCTATAAGGTTGATGTCTACGGAGCTTGCCGACCCCGCCCTTAGAGGGATAGGGGCGCAACGTCTTGTCGGATTAGTTACCGCTGCCACAGGGGTCAGTGCTGCCGCAACCGGGGTCCGACATCTCGTTGGGATTGATAAGCAGACCGACGAAGACTTGCGTAGGTCCCTACCTCCATGGTCGGAGAACAGCGAGCTTATCCACCTGGGTCGGAAGCCTGATGGGACGTTCCGGGTCATTGATCTGAGCTATACCGACCCCTACGCCTACCTCCGCACTCCCCTAACGGCCTTCCTGCGTGGGGAGAACTGGGAGGACAAGATCGTTGATGCTGCGTTGGAGGCAGCAGAGCCGTTCATAGGTGAGGAGATCCTTCTAGGGAAGCTAAATGACATTCGGTCGAACAAGAAACGCGCTACTGGTGGGCCTGTGTTCAACCCTCAAGACCCCTTCCTCGACAGGATGGATGACATCCTATCTCATGTGTATGACGCCCTTGAGCCGGGCACGGTTACCTCCGCCAAGCGTATTCAGAAGGGCCTCTCTGGGACAACGAGTGTTTACGGTCGGTCCTACGACCCCAAGCTCGAAGCGTTAGCGGTCTTCACGGGGACAAGGATCATGGAGGTGGATGTAGCTCAGAGCCTCACGTTCAAGGTCGGGAAGTTTACCAGAGACCAGGGTGATGCAATGCAGATCCTTCGCAGCGTGGCTACGCGGAGGGGGACTGTTTCCGATGACGAACTACTCCAGGCCACAACCTCGATGGAACGGGCCAGGCAAGAAACCTTTCAGGAGATGCACGAGGACATCCAAGCAGCAGAAAGGCTTGGGGTCTCCATCACTGAGATCCGACAGATGCTCAAGGGTCGGTTGAGCAGACAGCAGGTTACCGACCTCATCAACGGTGAGTACCGGCCCTTTAGGCCAACCGGACAATTCTTGGGCAGCTTGGGCCTTGATCCAACCGAGAGATTACGGCGGCTCCAACTTATACGGGGACAATAATGAGCAACGGTGATCCTGACGGCCTGATAAGCTGGATGATCCTAGTAATACCCACGGCCCTCGGGGGTATCGGGGCCTTCTTCCACCTGAAGAGTGATGTCAGGGTGGTCAAGGCTTCTGTTGGGGCGCTTGAGGACAAGGTGGAGGGGCACCAAAAGGCCATCCTCCGGGAGCTGGATATCATCAAGGACATGATTATTGACAGGTAGGGTCAACTCTTCTATTTTGCGGGGAAGGCTATTGGGGGTAGAATTGTTCAAGAAGGCATACGACCATATCCTACGGGTAGAGGGTAAAGACCTCGTTGATAACCCCAACGACCCGGGGGGCCGGACTCGATTCGGCATCACCCAGCGCAATTTCAGTCAGTGGCTGAGAGACAAAGGCCTTCCCGATACCGATGTCAACGACATCCAACCTGAGGAGTGTTACTCCATCTACCGTGACCAGTATTGGTTGTTGGGTCTATGTCATACCCTCCCCTTCCCTCTCTCAGTCTACCACTTCGACGGCTACGTAAACCTCTTACCCAGAGATGCGGGGAGGGTCCTGCAACGCGCACTGAAAGTCTTCGATCCCAACATAGCCGTGGATGGGATCGTTGGGCCGAAGACGATCCGTACAGCCAACAAGTTGGACTTCACATCCAAGGACGACCAGGAAGTTCTAGCTGAATACCTCTGGGAACGCATCCGTCTGTATCTACGCAAGATTAAAGCGAACGAGAAGAAACTGGAGTTCCTGCCGTCATGGATGTGGCGGCTGGACAAACTGAGGGAAGTGTGATGAGCTATCGTATTCGAGTTGTACAGGAGTTCATGCCGGAAATTGGGGAGGTGTGGACGGCATCCCACCCGGAGTTATTGGGTTGCCATGCGG
>SDBU01006228.1_pt1 | contig 14099 bp, 13 predicted proteins | sample 2277071 | NCBI WGS metagenome assembly SDBU01 (sample SAMN10397929, study PRJNA504765) | marine sediment metagenome | isolation source: marine sediment core GS08_GC12, 126 cmbsf | place: Arctic Ocean: Gakkel Ridge, Loki's castle | collected 2008
CTCTCATATATGTTCTTAAATACGCCGCCCTTATTCAGCAATCTTACCTCTATTTATTGAGCAATGTATTTGCATTTCATTTGAATGTCAAGGACAAGAAGATACTATACCTACCAAAATTTAGATTTCAGATTCGAGAAGAGCATCCATTTAGGAAATTTTGGTGAACTCGGTGTTTACATTGATATTTTTAACTTGCTGGGTCACCACTATGTGAACATCAACCAAAATCCTGGAGGAACATGGTTTCCTGATTACTCCTAAAGAATACGCTGACGAGTAGACGTTGAATCACAAGGGATGGAGGAACCTCTTCCTTTTTTTCTTCCGTTTGTTAAGGATTTTGCATTGACCGCGAAAGGATGATTCTCTACAATGCAGTTAAAATTTATCTTTAGGAATAGGAAGTTATTGTGATAAATTCCCGCCGTGATTTTTTAAAGGCCATGGGAATTGGAGCCACTGCTCTGGCTTTGCCCGGCTCTGTCTTCACTTCCACTCCCGATAAACGTCCCAACATCCTTATATTCATGGCCGATGACTGGAATTGGCCCCAAGCCCTCCACGTCTACGACCCGAATATCAAAACCCCTACTTTCGACCGCATAGTCCGAGAGGGGGTGCTGTTCAGAAACGCCTTCGTCGCCTCACCCTCTTGTACGCCATCCCGGGCTTCGATGCTGACCGGAATGCATCCCTGGCAGCTTGAGACCGGCGTTCATCTCTGGGGAGCGCTGCCTGCAAAGTTTGAAGTCTACACCGATGTCCTTGAAAAAGCTGGCTATTTCGTCGGTTATAGGGGAAAGGGATGGGGACCGGGTGCCCTGGAAGAGACCGGGCGCACACATAATCCTGCAGGAAAATTAAAAGTCAATAAGTTCGAGGAATTTTATGAGAAAAAGCCCAAAGACAGGCCATTTTGTTTCTGGTACAACAGTTCGGATCCCCACCGTCCTTATGAATGGCAGTCCGGAATAAAGAAAGGCACGAGATTGGAGGATGTTAAGGTTCCTCTTTGCTTTCCAGACACCGAGGAGACCCGAACAGATATTTGCGACTATTACTACGAGGTTGAACGGTTTGACACCGATGCGGGGAAGGTCCTTCAGTACCTTGAGGAGAAAGGCAACCTCGATAACACCATAGTGGTCATGACCGGGGACAACGGTATGCCCTTTCCCCGAGCCAAAATCACTCTGTACGATCTGGGAACCAAAGTTCCGCTGGCCATCCGCTGGCCTGCCAGAATGCCAGGCGGAAGGGCGGTAGACGATATAGTGAGCCTGCCCGATTTGGCCCCCACCTTCATCGAAGCTGCCGGGGAGAAACCTCCGAGTTCGATGACGGCGCGGAGTTTGATGGATATTCTGCTCTCTGAAAAATCCGGGCAGATCGATCCCAAACGGGATAGAGTTTTTACTTCGATGGAAATTCACTGCGGCCGGTATCCCATGCGGGCCATCCGAACGCACGATTATCTTTACATTCGCAACTTCGAGCCTGACCGTCCCATCCCTGGGTGCAAGGAAGGTTGGGAATCAGCAGGAGGAAATCTCTATTCTCCCACCTGGATGGCGGTGAAGGCTCTTGCCAAAGACAGTGAGATGTACCAGAGGATCGATGGGCAGCGCCCACCCGAAGAGCTTTATGATGTGAGGAAAGACCTGTATCAGCTCAACAATCTTGCCGCAGATCCTGATTATGCCCAGATAAAGGAGAAGCTTTCCGCTAACCTGATTGCCGAACTGAAACGCACCGCAGATCCACGCATCGAAGGCAAACACGAAGAAATTTTCTACATTCCTCATAATGAACATATAAAAGCTCGGCAACAGAAAAAATAGACTTTAAAAGGCAGTATCCTGTCCATTTTCGCTATGGCTTTAAACATAGGAAATTGGTTTTTAGGACTGCATTGAGTTCGGCTCATTTTTATTCAATTCCCACCTTCTGACCTGCTCTATAGATAATAATAGATTGACGGATCAGTTTGAGGTACAGTATATTCCTTCCAGATGGTTCGCAAGCGCAAACCAAAAAAAATAAAGAGGGATTTGGAAAAAACACAAAAAATCCATAATGTTTATGTAAGGAGAGAGGGTAATGGGAAAGCATATCCATACATACAACCGGAGGGAGTTCATCAAACTGACAACTGCTGCGGGAATCGCGAGTGTTGTGCCCAGCTGTAGTTTCTTATCTACCGATAAACATCACAATATATTATTTGTGATCGTTGATGACCTGCGGCCTGAATTGGGGTGCTACGGCAATACAGAAATAAAAACTCCACATTTTGACCGGTTTGCCAAAGAGTCGGTAACCTTCACACAGGCTTACTGCCAGGCCGCGGCCTGCGCTCCTTCACGCGCCAGTATTATGCTGGGGAAAAGACCTGATTCGACCCGCGTCTGGAGCCTTGGCGAAAAATTCAGGGAGATCGATCCCGGTGCAGTGACTATGCCCCAACATTTTCATAAATACGGGTATTACACGGTATCCATGGGTAAGATATTCCACAATCATATGCCGGATCCCGTGTCCTTTGATGAGCCTGATCTGCGTCCGGAAGAGTACATGACGCCTGAAATGATCGACAGGGATGCGGAGTCTTTTTATTATGATGAAGAGCTGAAAAAAGAACACGCTTTGGTCAGAGCCGAGCGGATCAAAAAGAACCCCGATCGCAGTGCCTATGGCGGGGGCTGGGCCTACGGCCGTTCATGGGAAAACTCCGAAGCCCCTGACAACGCATTTTACGACGGTGCCCAGACCGATTTGGCACTCGCAAAACTCAAGGAGCTCAAAAAGAAAAAACAAGCCTTTTATCTGGCGGTAGGTTATTACAGGCCTCATCTTCCCTTTGTATCTCCCAAAAAGTATTGGGATCTATATGATAGGAATGAACTTTCTCTTGCGAATAATCCCTACCTGCCCAAAAACTCTCCTCTCATGGCCATGAATTCTGCTTACGAACTGACAGCCTGCTATGATCTGGAATGGGTCCAGCATCCCTCGGTTGCGCAGCTCCCTGAAGAAACTGCCCGACTGCTGAAACACGGCTACTATGCCTCAGTCAGCTATGTGGACACTTGCTTTGGACGCCTGATGGACGGCTTAAAGAAACAGGGCCTTGATCGAAACACAATCGTTGTTGTCTGGGGAGATCACGGCTGGAAACTGGGAGAACACGGAAGCTGGTGCAAGCAGACGAACTACAATATCGACACCCGAGTGCCGCTCATTGTGAGAGCACCGGGTATGCTTAAGCAAGGGCAGGAATGCAACCAGCTTGTGGAGTTGGTGGATCTTTTCCCTACGCTCTGTGACCTGACCGGAATAGAAATACCCGCTAACATGGAGGGAATAAGCCTTAAGCCTTTGCTCAAAAATCCTGACCTGGAATTAAAATCCGCTGTGTTCAGCCAGTATGTCCGCCGGCCGAAAAACTCGCCCGATAGAAAAAGATATATGGGCTACTCTATGGTGACGAAGCATTATCATTATGTTGAGTGGTATCACTGGGACAATAACACCAAGACAGCAAGAGATTTTGCCGCTGCTGAGCTCTACGACATCCGGTCGGACCCTGAGGAGAACATCAATATCGCTGGATTTCCCGAAAACGCCGAGATCGTTCAGACTCTATCAAAGAAGCTTAAGGCCGGTTGGCGGTCCGCATTACTGTCCGGATAGATGATGATATTCTTTCCCCTTCACTCGGGCTTATCGCATTGATTAGTCTCTGGAACGTTTAGAAAGCCTAATCATAGCGAGTAATTGCGAAAAAAGCAGAGCGACATCAGAAGATATAGCCATTTTTTTTCGATGAGTCTTCTTGAGTTGCCCAGCAGTGACAATCCGTCAGTGCGGTGGATTTGACTGTACTGGGTAGCTTTGGTATATATAAACAGAATCCCCAATTTGAAAGCAAATCCTTATGATTGGAGCATCACATGAATTTTAAAGGAAAGGTCGCTTTGATTACCGGAGCTGCTTCTGGTATGGGAGCTGCAGCAGCCAGAGAATTTGCCGCTGCAGGAAGTAAAGTAGTGATCGTTGACATCAATGCCGAAGGGGCCAGAAGAATGACCGCAGAGATACGAGCCGACGAGCCCGTCATCGGCGACGTCAGCGATTCTTCATTTTGCGACCGTGCGGTCAAGGTCACTCTGGAACGGCATGGCCGGCTGGACGTGCTGGTCAATTGTGCCGGAATTATTCATCGGGCCGGCGCGGAAGGAACTTCCGACGAAGACTGGAGGCGAGTGATGGCTGTCAACGTCGACGGGGTTTTCTACATGAGCCGAGCCGCCATCGTCCCCATGAAAAAGCAAGGCAAAGGTGCGATCATCAACTTCGGGTCCATCTGGGGCAACGTTGGAGCGCCGGGTGTTCTGGCTTACTGTGCCAGCAAAGGGGCGGTCCACCAGATCACGCGTTCAATGGCCCTTGACCATGTGCTCGATGGCATCCGGATCAATGCGGTTTGTCCCGGAGAGGTCAACACGCCGATGCTGGCCACAGGCCGACCCAAACCTCCAACTCCTGAGGATCTGCAAAAGCTGGCAAACGACTATGTGCCCATGAAGCGGTTAGCCGATCCTGTCGAGATCGCGCGCGTCGTTTTATTCCTGGCTTCTGATTCAGCGAGTTATATGACAGGTTCTATGGTTACCGTAGATGCCGGCTATACGGCGCGCTAGCCACATGGAAGAAAGGATAAAGCTATGGAGTATAGAACATTAGGCCGTTCAGGCGTCAAAGTGTCTCCGCTCTGCCTGGGAACGGACAATTTTGCCAATCCGACTCCTGAGGACGAAGCGATCCGGATGATTGACGTTGCTCTGGATGCGGGAATCAATATGATCGATACGAGCAACAGCTATGCACAGGGCGAGGCCGAGCGCATCATCGGCCGGGCGCTGGCTCAGAACAAGCGCCGCCACGAAGTCATCCTTGCCACTAAAGTCCACTATCCTACTGGGCCCGGACCTAACGACAAAGGCAATACGAGACTTCACATTCTCAGAGCCTGCAAAGATTCAATGCGCCGCCTGCAGACTGATTATATCGACCTTTACCAGACCCATCGGCCCTCCTTCGAAGTTCCTATCGATGAAACCCTCGGAGCGTTGACAGACCTTGTCAGGCAGGGCACGGTCCGCTACATCGGAAGTTCTACAGCACCTGCCTGGAAGGTCATGGAGGCCATCCTGGTCAGCGAGATGAAAGGCTATTGCCGCTTTGTTTCTGAGCAGCCTCCATACAATCTGCTCGACCGCCGGATCGAGAATGAGCTGGTCCCTATGTGCCAGGACTATGGACTCGGTCTCATCCCTTGGTCTCCACTGGCGATGGGAATGCTGGCTGGACGGTACGCCAATGACCAACCCCACCCTGAAGATTCCCGAGCGGTTCTCCGTGGGGGCATCTACTCAGAAAGGGTTACCCCTCGCGCGGTAAAGGCCGGCAATCGGTTCGCTCGGATGGCCGAGGAAAGAGGCATGTCTTCTGCCCAATTGGCGGTCTTGTGGATCAAGGATCAGCCGGGTATCACGGCTCCGATCATCGGTCCCCGGACCGTTGAACAGCTTGAGCAGATGATCCCGGTGATGGAGATGCAGCTCGACGAATCACTCCGTCAGATGTGTGATGAGCTCGTGCCGCCGGGTAGCGCTGTGGCCAACTTCCATAACTCGGCTCACTGGATGAAGATGAAACTCCTCTGAATATCATGAGGGTCTTTTATTATGTTGAGATCAGCGATTTCACACAAATCAATCAACGCAATCAGTAAAGGAATGACGCACTGAAGCGATCCGGGCCTTAGCTTCTACACAACCTTTCTGTGTAACAGCGCATTGAGTTTGGTCATAATCCAGTACTCACGGGCGAGCCCGGCTTGAGTGGCCACAGCTATGGGAGTGATATCGGGGTGATCAGGGCCGGTGAGGGTGGCGATGTCGCCAATAGTGACAGTCTTTTCTAGTCCGACCTCAACGATAGTGTGATTGGAGCTTATGATTCCAATGACGGGATAGAGCTTATCGCCGATCATCACTTTGCAATTTCCAGCTGCATCCCTGGGATAACCATCCGTGTGGCCTGTGGGAATCATGGCGATCCATGTCGGTCGCTCGGCAATATATCGATGATTGAAGCTTACACCGTCCCCCTTCTTTAGCTTCTCTACACGTGCAACTCGTGCTCTCAACCTGAATACGGGTTGAATATCCATGATGTGGTTGCCTTCCGGATCACTCCTGTATTTGGCCATGCCATAGATTGCACCACCGGGCCGCACGAGGTCAAGCTTATGCAATTCCGGTAAGCTCGTTATTTGAGTTGAAGGTGCTCCGTGCAAAAGCCCCGGATTGATTCCCTTTTCCTTTACTTTCTGAATCAGTCCCATGAATCGGCGCAAGTGTTCCTTATCGAATTCCGCGCCATCCCTTTTTGCCCCGGAGAACATGGTACACGTCCCCTCGATTTTGACGGCTTCACTCGCAGCGAGATCCTCAATCCAGGGTAAGGCACGGTCATAAGGCATTCCCTCACGATTCATACCGGTATCAATGAAAAGGTGCACCGGAATTGGTTTTTTCAGAGAATTTGCTAATTTCTCCAGTTGCTTTTTGGAGGAATCGTGGAAAGGGGAGAGACGAACACCTTGTCGCACAAGCTCTTCAGCTTCCGCATCGCAGGCTGGGGCCATCATGACAATGGGTTTCTTGACGCCTGATTCTCTCAGTGCCAGGGCTTCATCGACACGGACTACGGCAATCCCGAATACTTCGTCCATTTGGTCAAGGATTGGACCAACTTCTCTGAGTCCAATACCGTTGGCATTATTCTTAGCAACGGCAAGGAGTTTGCATCTTTTTGTATAGCGGTAGATCTCCTTCACGTTGTTTCGAATGGCATCCGCAATAACCTCCACCCAGGGATCGAAGCTTCCCGGATCAGGTTTGCGTGAAACTGAGATTGACTTGAGTCCGTTTGTTCCTGATAGTGCTCTCCGTGCTGCCAGAGCACCTGCGAATGATCCCAATGTCGTTATAAAAACCCGTCGATTTATCATAGTGTTCCTCCGTTAAAATCTATTTTAATTGATAAAGACCAGGCAAGTATGGGACTGAATATGATCGTTTACACACTGAGCTTAAGTTTCTCTCTAAATCTTTCATATGGTGTTAAGCCAGATAAACCCGCATGCGGTCTATTACAGTTGTAAAAGTCTTCCTATCTTTTTAGTTTTTCATTAAAAGCTTAGCATCGTCAATCACTATTCCCTCTAGCATCCTATAAAACTCCTCCTCATAAATCCTATGACTGCGTTCTACTTTCCCGTTCAGGCTTGTACTGCAGGAACACCAGCACCTCTGCTGTTTACGCCGGTCAATTGAGGAACGTGCCGAACTGTATCTCAAAGATACGGTTAGATTTTAGATGCTTTGATTCTTACACTAGCAATTTTCTTTGAAGTGATTAATAATATTGTTTTTATATTAATTCAACCAAGGAGCGAACTTTATGGACAGGAGAAAGTTTTTAAAATTTACCGGCAATGCGGCTGCTGTGGCAATGCTGTCTTCTATAGGATGCGGCAGAATCAATCCTGGCGAAAAGTTGAACTTTGTTTTCATTATGGTCGATGACCTCGGCTGGACAGGTCTCGGGAGCTATGGGAGCAAATATTATGAAACACCGAATATAGACCGTCTCGCAGCTCAGGGCATCCGCTTTACCGACGGATATGCGACCTGTGCCGTATGCTCACCAACGCGGGCATCTCTGATGACCGGCCGATATCCGGCAAGAATTGGTGTGACAGACTGGATTCTTCCTCAATGGATGGAGGATTCGGACTATACTCCCGCTAAAGGGCAAAAGCTCCTCTGCCCGAAAAACCCTCGCTTTATGGACCTCGACGAAATTACTTTTGCCGAAATGCTGCGACCTGCAGGCTATAAGATATGCCATATTGGTAAGTGGCACCTTGGACCGGAAGAGTATTACCCAGAAAAGCAGGGATTCGATATTAACATCGGCGGCTGTGACCTCGGCTGGCCGCCAAATTTTTTCGACCCTTATTACAAAGAAGGTTCTCATGCGGTTTCAGGGTTACAAGGGACTGTAAAAAAAGTAGGAAGAATCACTACCCTTAAACCACGGAAAAAGGGGGAATATCTCACCGACAGAGAGGCCGATGAAGCAGTTCAATTCCTTAGAACCAATAAGGATAAGCCATTTTTCCTGTATCTCGCCCATTATGCTGTCCATATGCCGATCCAGGCAAAAGCTGAACTGATTGAAAAGTATAAAGCCAAACCGACAACAGACCAGGAAAATTATGTATATGCGGCTATGATACACAGTATAGATGAAGCAGTTGGTAGAGTGATGCGGACCCTTGAAGAGTTAAACTTAGCCGAGAAAACAGTTGTAATTTTCACCTCTGATAACGGAGGTAAAGTTGCTGAGTTGAATGAATTTACAGCCGAAGATATGGGACCGCGTGTGGGACCTACTACCAACGCACCGTTACGGTGGGGAAAAGCTACTCCATATGAGGGGGGTATTCGCGTGCCAGTTATTATCCGCTGGCCCGGTGTTATTAAACCTGGGAGAATATCGGCTGAGCCGATTACGACCGTTGATTACTTTCCCACGATTCTCGAAATATCTGGTATAAAACCGCCAGGCGACCGAGAAATTGATGGATTGAGCTTTGTACCACTCCTTAAAGGAAAAACCAGCTTAAATCGGCCTGCGATATACTGGCATTTCCCGCATTACCACCGGTATACGAACAGTCCTTACAGTATTATCCGGGCAGGCGACTGGAAGTTGCTTAAATGGTATGACCGTGAAACCTTCGAGCTGTACAATCTTAAAGAGGATATTTCCGAAGAGAACGATCTTTCGAAAAAAATGCCGCAAAAAGTACAAGAACTCAATAAAGAGCTCGAAGCCTGGCTGAAGTCGGTCAAGGCAAAAATGCTGAGACCGAATCCGGATCATAAAACGAGCGATTAAGGTTGTGATGTAACAACCAAGTATAATCCAGGTTCTTAAAAAGAAGAAACTGTACTAAGCATCTACATTACCAGAATCTTTAAATTTGTATCCTTTAAATAAGGATATATATGATGACTCGGGTAGACCAAGATCTGCGCCTCATATCTAGTATATTAAATTTTACTTGACATAAAAGGAATCAACAAATAAAATTTTTCATAGGCTAATAATGATTATAAAATTATGCACAAATCTTATAAGCAGGAAAGAACATGTCTGATGAAAAACATTTTCTTCAAAAATATAGTACGAATATTGAATGCGTCAAATATCAAGAACCTCAGGAGGAAAAATAAATGAATTCCGTTCAAATAAAACTTTTCTCTCTTTGTATTGGAATATATTTCTCTCTATTTTGTTCTGTCCCCTCCGTGTCAGCACAGGAGGGCTTAGGAAGGGGAAGAGTAGGCGGAACCGTGTTCGATAAACAAGGAAATCCAGTTGAGGGCGCTTTGATTATCATGAAGAATAGATTTCAAACAGAACTCAAGGGTTCTTCCGATAAGAAGGGCCGCTTTGCCATTGCTGGTATGGGAACTGGCTTTTGGATGCTCACAGCCACTAAAGACGGTTATGCTCCCTACTTCGAGGAAATCGATGTGAAACAGCTCAGAAGAAACCCTCCCGTAAAAGTTATCATGGAAAAGCTGATCGGCACCGAAGGCCTTTTCTCCGATGATAAGTCCTTGGACATGTTCAACGAGGCAGAGATATTGATGAAGGAAGAAAAATATGCTGAAGCCTTGGACCTTTATCTTGTGGCGCTTGAAAAACATCCAGATGTTTATCAGACTCATTTGTATATAGGACACTGCTATTTGAGGCAGGGTGATCTGGACAAGGCTGAGGCAGAGTTTGCTTTGGTTCTGGAAAAAATCAAGGGGATGCAAGGCGACCTACAAACGGATAAGGCAACAGCTCTGCAAGCTCTATCGGGCCTGGGGGCCCTTTATTTGCAGAAAGAAGATTTCCAAAAAGCCCAAGACTATTTCACCCAATCACTGGAGCTTTCTCCGGAGGACCCAGTGGCCGCCTTCAACGTCGGAGAGATTTTTTTCTCCAACCAGAGGATTGATGAGGCCATTAAATATTTTGAGCTGTCCAGCCAAATCGATAGAATCTGGCCGGCACCATACTTGAAGCTGGGATATGTTTATCTGAACAAGGCTGAGTACGACAGGTCCATCGAAAATTTTAGCAAGTTTATCCAACTCGATCCCGACAATCCCGAAGTGCCCAATGTCAGAAGGATAATAGAGGTTATTGAAAAGCTTAGAAAATAACCTTCCTCCCTGCCTCAGCAGAGGAAAACCCGAATAGCAAACAAGTCAGGCGGATAAAGCATCAAAGTTTTTTCTTTATAGAGTTGATTTTCTTTTTTTATTTTTGCTTGATCGGGATTGATTTCAAGGGGTTTTTCTCATGCTTTTAGCGCTTCCTCTGGGTTGCTTATTCTGAAATAGCTTTCTCCGATCACATTTAAAACGTTTGTATTTAAACCATAGAGGGAGATCGTCTTGTCAAGAATAATTATGGCACGATCGAACTATTTCACTTGCCACAACATTTTTTAAATTTCCAACCGCTTCCACAAGGACAGGGTTCATTTCGTCCTACCTTTATCCTTCGTTCCTCAGTATACTGAGAAATGGTCCTCTGCTCTTCCAATTTCTGCTGGCGTTTCCACTTTTGTGCAAGATCTCGTAAACTTGAATCTGCATGTTCAAAAAACATCTTGTATGATTTACAAAATTTATTAATGGATTCATCCTGTGGATTACGGATGCGATTTTTTGTACAGCCTCCTTGACAATATCTCAGCCACCTGCAGTTCTTACAGGTGGCTGGCAATGTGGTTTTCATTTGGCCAAATGAATATTGCAGATCAGAATTTAGCATTCCGGTCAAATTACCCTCCATGATATTTCCGAGTTTCCATTCAGGCTCAACAAAAAAATCACACGAATAGACATCGCCATTATGCTCTACAACTACATAAACTCCACAAGCCGGTAACAAGGTACATTCTGGAGGTTCCATATCCAGATAGTGAAAAAACACAGAATCAAAAAAACGCACAGATGTGGTTGGTTTATTGTTAATAAAATCAGCTAGCCATAAATCAAACAACTTGCATAAAAATTCCCCATATTCTTTTGAAGGAGCAGATAATGGAGCGGCTCGAGCCGGATCCTTTGGTTCCAATTCCATACAGGGAATAAACTGCATGTATTCCAAGCCCAAATTCTTGTGAAACTCATATATCTCCTGAGGGAACCTAGCTGAATAGTTGTTCACTACTGTCAAAGCATTTACGGCCACTTCTGCATCGAGTAACAGTTTTGCACGATCAACAACACGAGACCACGAACCTTGACCATTTCTCATAAAACGATATCTGTTGTGAATGTGCTCCGGGCCATCGATGGATAGACCTACTAAAAATTTATAATCCCTTAGAAATTTAGTCCAGTTTTTATCAATTAAAATACCGTTGGTTTGCAGGCCATTGCCCGTAGATTGCCCATGGCCATAGCGCTTCTGAAACTCAACAACATTTTCGAAAAAGGGTAAACCCATGAGAGTGGGCTCTCCTCCTTGCCATCCAAATGATACTTGTTCTCCAGATTGAGTCATCACTTGTCGAATAGTTTCTTCCAAAATAACTTCTGTCATTCGATGAATTCTTGCATCGGGAAATAGATTTGCCTTTTTTAAATAAAAACAATAAGTACAGACCATGTTACAATCCGGACCCGCAGGCTTAACTAGAATAGAATTCAAATGTTTTGAGGAAAGATGCATCTCAATTTATCTCTTTGATCATCGAATTAAATTTTTAACTCCATTCAAAATACTTCTAGCATTAAATTTTAAGCTGAGTCAAGTTTATGTAGATCTCCTTAAAATTGTGACATTATTTAAAGACAAAAAAATGGGAAATATTGAGGAAAAATAAGAAAATGGTTTTAAATAAATTCAATGTGTTTATAGCTAAATTATTAAAAATAAATGCTGATGGCCGGACGAGGCATCCTGCTTTTCCTGAATATGATGGAATCCCAGGCTGAAGCCTCGTTTGTTCAACCTTTACGGAATTACATCGCCAGAAAATTCAATGTTTCCCTGGAGATTGGCCAGCGGATTTGTTATAACTATTGGATACTTTTAATGTCGATGATTTAGGAGGAAAAAGGATGTCCAAGAAAGAGACGAAGATCACACGGAAAGAATTCCTAAAGAAATCCTGTACAGGGTTCACGGGGCTGGTAGCCTACGGCATGTTCAAAAAGAGCCCTCTGCCTCTCTGGAAAAACAGCGGCACAGCGCTCGAGAAGCGCCAGCTCGGACGCTGCGGGATTGAGGCTACGGTATTGGGCTATGGAGCCTCACGCAGTATGGAACCCTCCCTTCTAATGTCAGCCCTCGATTCCGGGATCAATTTTATCGATACCGGCCTGTCTTATTTTAACGGCAACAATCAACGTATGATAGGCAAAACCCTCCAGGGGATTAGAAAGGAAGTAATCATCCAGTCCAAGATCCGGATTCGTCTGCGGGGGCGTGATTCTTCGGAACAATCCTCCGAAGCGATCCGGGAATCCCTGGAATCCAACTTCCGGGCCTGCTTAGAGGCACTGAAAACAGACTATATCGACATCATGCTCATCCACGACGCATCGGATGTACGGGTCTTGACGAACGAGACCGTGATGGAATTTTTCGCATCGGTTAAAAAGAAGGGGATCATAAGGGCTCATGGATTCTCCTGCCATGATGAGATCCCTCTGCTGGAAAGCGCCAATGAGTCCAAATTCTACGATATCATCATGCTCCCCTACAATCACAAGGGTTCCTACGTGCATATGTTGTCGGGAAGAGCGAGTGAATGGGATCAGCCCCAGGTGGAGGTCGAGCTTGAAAAGGCCCATAAAAATAAACTTGGGGTGGTGGCCATGAAGACCTGTTCCGCAGGGCCCTATGCCTTTGCTGACGGCCAGGCCCCTTCCTTCAAAGGCGCCCTTGAATGGGTGTTGGATCATGACTTCATAAGCACCCTCGCAGTGGCCATGTCGAATCGGAAAGAAATCCAGGAGAACGTGCCTGCTGCTCGTCCCTGAACTGGCGCTAAACCTCAATCGAGGGCGAAAGCACGGGAAGAAAGCGTCAAGAAGCCTGCAGAGACCGGATTAAGGTCGCTGATCTTCTCCCGGCCTGTCAGAAATCTCTCCTCCATGGTGCTGAAATTATGGTATTAGGGTTGAAAAATCAAAAAGGGAAAATTTGAAATATCCAGAGGAAAACGGAAGAATAAGATGGTAGCGGGGGTTGGATTTGAACCAACGACCTCCGGGTTATGAGCCCGACGAGCTACCAGACTGCTCTACCCCGCAGTATCAGATATATTATAGCAAACTTCTGCCATTTGTCAAAAAAAGGAACAAAATGTTTTTTACGCCACATTTAAAATGTTTTTTCTCTTGACATTAACTCGGTGCAAAAAATATAATGAAAACCTCAAAAAATGGGCTATTTCCTCTTTTTCTTACTCGCTACATTGACCGTTGGTGCAGTACTGGGCATGATTATCTCCAAAAACCAGGCTTACAATGCCATTTTCCTGATCCTTGCCTTTGCCTGCATGGGAGGTCTCTTTGCTCTTCTCGAAGCACCTTTCATCGCAGTGGTCCAGATCATCATCTATGCGGGCGCTATCATGATTCTCTTTATCTTCGTGATTATGATGATCAATGTGCATTCTGGTATTCCAGCTGAAAAAAAGAAATGGATTATTTATCTTTCACTAGTGCTCGCTGTTGTCCTTATCATCGAGCTTATTCTCTCAATAAAAGGAGCTTTTACTCTCCCGGTCTCGACAGCAATATTAAAAGCCGGACCTACTGATCTTGGACGGCTCCTTTTTACTAAGTATCTTTATCATTTTGAGATCACTTCAATTTTGATAATAGCCGCCTTAGTCGGTGCTATTGTATTAGTTAAGAAAAAAGAAAAAG
>SDBU01006229.1_pt1 | contig 14098 bp, 11 predicted proteins | sample 2277071 | NCBI WGS metagenome assembly SDBU01 (sample SAMN10397929, study PRJNA504765) | marine sediment metagenome | isolation source: marine sediment core GS08_GC12, 126 cmbsf | place: Arctic Ocean: Gakkel Ridge, Loki's castle | collected 2008
ATTGATAGAGTACACTAAAACAATCAACTATTTGTAAGTCGCATTCATCCCCTCCTGATTGAAGCAATCAGAAGGGGACTTCTGCGACGAAGAGTTAAAAGGCAATTTGATAACCTTCCACCCCATATCAAACGGATTGCGCGAAGAAAATTTGAATTGTTTGTGGAAAATCCTCGTCACCCCTCATTTCGCAGGAAGGTGATTCAGTGTACTAGGAACTGGCCTGAACCTCATCATGAATTTACAATAACACCAAATTATCGTGCGACATGCATTATTCGTGATAATGAATATATTTGGGGTTTCGTTGGTGACCATAACCGCTTTGATACAAAATATTAACCACAACAAAGTCAATACCATTCTAAGGAGAAATAATGGATAAATTTTCTATTATTAAAGGAATCGTTTTTTATCTGTTTGCGATTATCACTCTGGTGCCAGCCATTATTGTAATTACCACGAAGAATATCATCTACGCGGCGTTTTCGCTGATGGTAACATTATTTGGCGTGGCGGGATTATACGTCTTTTTGAATGCGGATTTCCTCGCCGCAGCCCAGGTTATGATTTACGTTGGCGGCATCCTCGTTTTAATTCTGTTTGGAGTGATGTTTACCAGAGGCGCGCTTGACCTGAAACTCAAAGTCGAACTTGGACAAATTATCCCTGGGATAATCGCATCGCTGGTCATTCTGATTTTGCTCTTTATCGTCATTGGCAACACAAACTGGAATCTATTAACGGAGGCTGCCGAGTACACAGATACCACAGCAGAAATCGGAAATCAGTTGATAGGTAGCGGCGAAATAGACCAGGATGGTAAAATCAGCGGGGAATTTCTCCTGCCCTTTGAGATTGCATCTGTGTTGCTGTTAGTCGCTATAATCGGCGCGGCTATGATATGTAGAAGAGAGGTAAAAGCATGAACTTCTTACAAATTGGTTTACATCACTATCTTGTCATTAGTGCAATTCTATTTGCGTTTGGTATATTCGCTGTGCTGACCAGGCGAAACGCTATCGCCATGTTGATGGGAATCGAGTTAATTTTAAACTCATGCAGTATCAACTTTGTGGCTTTTTCCCGTTTCATCAAAGGTGTAGGTATCAATGGACAAGTGTTCGCCATATTCGTCATCATGCTAGCGGCTGCCGAAGCTGCGATAGCGCTTGCTATCATTATTGCCATCTATCGACACTTTCACTCTATCAGTCCGGATGAAACGAATAGTTTGAAAGGGTAATTCTCCTGGAATGCTTCGGACTGCTACGAAACTTTGTTGAAAGATGTTGAATAGTGTAATGCGTAAAGCGTCATGCGTAATAATTACGTTTTACATTTTATGTGCAAGGTCCTTGTCGCATGCGATTATACGCAACTACCTCATAAATCCGCGTCGACCTCATTATTAGGGAGGGGCAATAAAATGGGAATTACTTATGCTGTTATAAAAGTTAAACGGTTTCTAAGCGATGAGGAGCCGATAGACCTCAGAGTGAAGGTTGACTCTGGCGCTACCATGTTGGTAATACCCGGATGGGTTCAAGAAAAATTTAGCTTTCCAATTATAAGGAAGCAATCAGTGAAATATGCCGATGAAAGGAAAGCACAACTTGATGTGGCAGCGGGTGTGGAGATTGAGGTGTGTAGCAGGAAAGGGGTTTTCGATGCTATTGTTGTTCCCAAGAAAGAATATGGACTTTTGGGAGCTATTGTCATGGAGGAACTTGATTTGATACTAGAACCAAGGGAGCTTAAACTTTATCCAAACCCTCGCTCTCCAGATATTCCGATGGCGGAGATAGGGTAAACTGGAACGCGGAATGTGAAAACAAAGAAAGATAGACTAAAACGTTTCTATTTGCCGATAACGTATTTTGATTTGCAAAAGGAAAAAAGTTGAGAGTAACTGGCTTTATTTGGACCGAGGATATAGTAGAAAAGATTTTTGTGAAGCATGGGCTTTCACCTGACGAAGTTGAAGAAGTTTTCTGGAATAATCCAAAGTTTAAAAGAGGTCCCAAGAGACAAAGGCATGGAGAAAGGTCTTATTATTGTCTTGGAAGGTCAGATGCTGGTAGGTATATATTCGTGTTTCTTGTCTTGAAGAGGAATGGTAAAGCGTTAATTGTAAGCGCCAGAGATATGACGGATTCTGAAAGGAGATACTATAGGAGGGGGTGACTTTATGAGCAATAATAAACTGCCGAACTTTACCTCGTTAGAAGAGGAAGCAGAGTTTTGGGAACATCACAGCCTTACCGATTATATGGACGAGTTGGAAGATATAGAGTTTGAAGTTGACGCAACACCTGAAGACACCGTGCTTACAATTCCGGCATCACCCCGTTTGATAGTGCGATTGAGAGAAGTTGCTGAAATCCGAGGCGTTTCCTTACAAGGATTGCTACGAGAATGGGTTGAGTCAATTGGAGCATAGTCAATATAAGTATATGGATTGCTGAAAAGCTCAAAGAGGAATTTAATCCGTGAGCAATTAAAGTACACCGAAAGGATAGCTTATGTTTACACTTGGTATATTGATTCTTGCGTTTCCTATAACCGCGTTTGCCATTCAGATTTTTATAGGCAAGCGTTTGGCTCCTAAAGGAGCTTGGATTTCCGTAGTTGCTATTTTTGCCTCTCTCATTTGTGCTGTCGGTGTTTTCGTGAAGGTCCTGTCACAAGAGGATAGAGCCCATTTCAGACGTATATTTCCCGAAACAGCGACGGTACATCTGAAGAATGGCAGCCAGGTAGAAGGTTCAATTGTTAAAAGAGTTTCCAATGAACCGATTGAAATACAGGTAAATGGCGAGCACCGGACAATCCATAGAGATGAGATAGCCCAGATTGAAGAAGGATGGAACTGGATTAATTTGGGGAAATCTAAGATAGCCATCGGTATGCGGTTCGACACTTCGACTGCTATTGCACTGCTGATGGTGACCATCACTTGTAGCGTTATCACTCTGTTTTCAATCGGCTACATGCACGGCGACCCGCGGTATTCCAGGTTCTTCGCGTATCTCTCTTTATTTTCGTTTGCCATGCTACTCCTCATATTATCGGACAATCTACTCACGCTCTTCATCGGTTGGGAGTTGATGGGGCTTTGTTCGTACTTATTGATAGGATTCTGGTTTGAACGAAAAGGAGTCCATATAGCTCCTTCCATTGCTGGTACGAAAGCCTTTATGACAACGAAACTCGGCGATGTGTTGCTATTCATCGGTATGATGATAGCCTTCGTCAGTGTGGGGAGTTTGCAGTTCGATAGCATTTTTGACGGAGTGGCTCACGGCGATTTGAACGGTGCCTGGCTTACCGCTGCTGGTATCCTAATTTTGTGCGGCGCAATTGGAAAGTCAGCGCAGTTCCCACTGCACACATGGCTTCCCGATGCAATGGAAGGTCCAACACCCGTCAGCGCGTTGATTCACGCGGCGACGATGGTATCCGCTGGTGTATTTCTGGTCGCCCGGATGTTTCCCATCTTGACGCCCAACGCTTCGCTTGTCGTTGCATATATCGGTGGGTTCACCGCTATTTTCGCCGCGACGATTGCTCTCGTCAGATTGGATATCAAACGTGTGTTGGCTTATTCAACCGTCAGTCAACTCGGTTACATGATGCTCAGTCTGGGAGTTGGTAGTTACTTTGCTGGCATATACCATCTTATCACACATGGATTTTTCAAGGCTTTGCTGTTCCTTGGTTCAGGAAGCGTTATCCATGCCGTCCACACGCAAGATATGCGTAATATGGGCGGACTGCGAAAGAAAATGCCGATAACTTTTTTGACGTTTCTCATCGGGGCCCTTTCCATTTCTGGCGTACCAGTCCTGTTCTCCGGATTTTGGAGCAAAGACAAAATCCTCGGCGCTACGTTAGAATTTGTGACAAAACAGCCCGGACACTTCCTTCTATTTGTTATGAGCATCGTCGCCGCCGGCTTAACAGCATTTTATATGTTCCGATTGGTATATATGACTTTCTTCGGTAAACCACGCGATGAGGAAGCGTACCACCATGCTCACGAATCGCCAAAGAGTATGTGGATACCGCTTGTTGTACTGGCATTTTTTTCGCTTGCCATTGTTAGCCCGCTTTGGTTCAACGAAGGTTTCATTGTCGACCCGCCTCGCGCTTATGAGATGACAGCAGAAGGAACGGAACATGCCAACCTTCCGTTGGATGCGCCCATCGCGCTTGCAACAAATCCCGGCGGCGTTGGACATAGCACAACAACAGGTGCAGTCGATTCAACGGTACTCTACGCCGCTGAAGGTGAACATCATAGCAACGCACATACAATCGCAATGATTTTGTCGATTGTCATGGCAGGTTTGGGTATTCTCTTTGCCACTTTATTTTACCTGACGAAACGCTATTCTGCCGAACGTATGACTGAGCGATTCAGAGGGTTCTACACCGTACTCTGGAATAAATATTACTTCGATGAGATTTACGACAAACTCTTCATCAAACCGCTTATCGGTCCCATAACGGGATTATTCGGCAGATTTGACCTGAGCGTCATCGATGGTATCGTCAACGGAATGGGCACAATCTGGAAATGGATTTCTGATATTAGTGGCATCATTGATTATTACGTCGTAGATGGACTGGTCAACGGCGTCGCTTCTGTCACGATATATTCGGCGAGGGCCAGACGAATCCAGACGGGGCTTTTGCAGAATTATCTGCTGCTCATATTTGGTGGAATTGGTGGGTTGGTTATTTTGATGCTGATTCTGAAGGCGATTTAATACTGCAACAGGACTTTTTTGAGAGTTGGTGACTTGTGAACAGTCAGTGGAAATGTAAAACGTGAAATGTGAAAGGTGAAAGGTGGTATTGTCAAATTTCGAATGATGCGCTCTGGATTGTCATTATTAGGGGATTGCAAATATGAAAAGCCGCTTCGCCTCTCCACCCTTCGCTACGCTCAAGGACATGCTTCGTTCCGAGACAACGAATTCAAGGATTTAACTGCCACGAAAGTTTATCGAATATTATTCGTTTAATCCTCTGTATTAGTTGTCATATTCTCTCTGACATGCTTTACAATATCGAAAAGTAGAAGGAGGACATAACTGAATGATACCTGAAGGATTTCCAATATTATTAACGTTAATGTGGGCAATACCCATTTTGGGAATGGTTATTTTGGCGCTGATTCCCAATCGAAATGAACAATTAATTAAATGGAGTTCTGTGTTGATTACAGCGATTCCATTAATCCTGGCAATTTTCATCTTTCGTGATTTTGACCGTTCCAGCCAAGTATACCAATATGCAGGTCGAGTCCCGTGGATTGATACCTTCAATATTTACTATTCTATGGGCATCGACGGCATCAGTGTCTGGATGGTCTTGCTGACTGCGCTGCTCGGTTTTATCGGCGTGATTGCTTCGTGGGGCATCAGCCGCGATTGGGCAGTAGGCAAAAGTATCAAAGTCTACTTTATCTTGTATCTGCTTTTGGAAGCAGGCATGATGGGATTCTTCTGCGCGTTGGATTTCATTCTATTCTTTGTGTTCTGGGAATTGACGCTGCTGCCGATGTACTTCTTAATCGGCGTTTGGGGTACAGCACCGCGCAAGGAAGGTAAAATTGTCCGCGGCGGGCCGTATGCCGCCATTAAGTTCTTTCTGTACACTCTTTTTGGCAGTGTGCTCATGCTCTTAGCTATCCTTGCTGTACACTTCCAAAGCGGCGGCGACAGCTTTGACATGACAACATTGAAGATGGCGGGCACCGCACCCCTTGTCATCGCAGTGTGGTTTGGTTTTTACATCGGATTTGCCATCAAAGTCCCTGCGTTTCCCTTCCATACTTGGTTGCCCGATGCACACGTAGAAGCACCGACACCTATCAGCGTTATCTTAGCAGGTGTTTTGTTAAAGATGGGCGGCTATGGCTTAATCCGGGTCAACTTGCTCATTCTGCCCGAGGCAACGAAATATCTCGGGATATTCTTAGCGATAATCGGCGTCATCAGTATTATCTACGGCGCATTGTGCGCAATGGCGCAGACTGACCTGAAACGACTGATAGCGTATTCCAGTATCGGGCACATGGGCTTCGTATTGTTAGGTCTTGCTTCTCTTCAGGAAGCTGGTATAAACGGCGCGATTTTCCAGATGGTGAGCCACGGGCTGTTGAGCGCCATGTTGTTCCTTCTCGCCGGGGTTATTTACGACCGCGTCCATCACCGATTTATCGTTTATCCAAAAGATAAGGAATTGATGCAAGAATGGCATCTCGACCCATCGCTCGCAGGCAAAATGGGATTCGGCGGTTTGGGATTGAAAATGCCCGTTTACACTGGCATTGTTTCTCTAACGTTCTTCGGTTCTTTAGGCTTGCCCGGAATGAGCGGCTTCATCGGTGAAGTTCTAGCATTGCTCGGAGCGTTCGCCACCTACAAAGCGCTTACTATGATTGCTGTTTTGGGCATCGTCATCGGCGCTGCATACTTCCTATGGGCTATGCAGCGTATGTTCCTTGGCGGGTTAAATCCCAGATATGACCCGGATAGCGAAGAGTACGATGAGGAATATGACCGTCGTCTATCTAAAATCAATGGCAGGGAGTTGGCGACTCTGATTCCGCTTGGTGTTCTAGTCATCGTATTGGGTGTCTATCCATCAATGGCATTAGATATGATTAAAGTGTCCGTGACACAACTTCTCAGGCTTTTCGCCTAATTCACTAATGCCACTGATTTATACCGATTTGGGTTTGAAATTTCCCATTCTCAACTCAAACAGAATTATCTGTAGTTTAGCCCCTTGTGGGCGTCTCATCTGCCCTATAACGGGGACAAGCCCCTAAACTACGTAACATGGGAAACGCCAAGCCTAAACCAGTAGTACCTATCCGAAAATTTCTGGGTAGAGTAAGTCTAGGAAACGTGTACGACGACCAAATAGTGAGCCACTGGCTAAAGGTTACATGAAATGCCCACATCATCACACGGCGAGTATAAGGTATCTTTCGCACTCAGAGATGCTTTTAATGTACCCAATCTGATTACCCTATCTCGCCTTCCATTTGTTCCGCTTATCATCTATTGTTTATCGCAACGGGATTCGCGCGTATACCAGATGGCTAGCCTTGGGCTAATGGCTATATGTTTCTTCACGGACTGGCTGGATGGCTATCTGGCGCGCCGATTGAACAAGGTCTCTGCATTAGGCAAAGCGATAGACCCAATCGTTGATAAAATTATCATTATCGCTTTCATAATAGCACTTGTTGCCTATCGTGATTTTCCCCTATGGGCAACGCTCATATTTGCAGGTAAAGAATTTATCTTGATGCTCCTCGGATTGACCGCGATGAAACGAACCCAAACCGCTGTTGCAGCCAATATCTGGGGCAAAATCAACATGTGGATGCTCGCTATTATGAGCGGCTTATATGTTATCAATTCGTCATTCAAAATTGTTTTTTTGATAGCAGGTTTGGTAACAAGTGTTATCGCTTTTTTTATTTATGGCATAATTTTTATAAGAATTATAAGGGCGAAAGCAAAAGGGCAGAGTGGCTAAGGGGTAAGAAGGGTAGCGCAAGCATCTCGTCCCGATTCTCAGGAAGGGCAAGGGAGCAAGAGGGCAAACTCCAGAGAGCCGGAAAGCGCGTTTCACGCATCACGTTTCACGTTTCACGAAAGGAGTGTATAATTGGAACAATTAAATAACATACAGAGCATTAGTAAATTCATTCCAGAATTAATATTAATTGTTTTTGCCATAGCCGTGGTAATCATTGATTTTTTCGTAAAAGAACGGCGAGAAGTGTTGGCAATTATTGCGTTGGTGGGACTTATCGCCACCCTTGTAGGTGTGCTGGCAGTAGGCGTTAGTGAAACCGGCGAATCGCTCTTTATGGGAATGATAAAATTAGATTCATTTGCCGTGTTCTTCAAAGTGCTGTTCATCATCGCCGCAAGCGCGGCTGTTCTCTTTTCAATTCGCTCAAAAGAGGTTGCAGACGCTCAACGCGGTGAATACTACGCGTTGCTGCTTACGGTTACGCTTGGGATGTTTCTGATGGCATCCGCGACGAATCTACTGATGATTTATCTGTCGGTGGAATTAGTAAGTCTGTCATGCTACATCCTCGCGGGATTTTCAGTCTTGAATCCGCGAAAAGCAAGCGAAACATCGTTTAAATATATCTTCTACGGCGCGGTCGCTTCGGGCACCATGTTGTTTGGTATTTCACTGCTATTTGGAATGGCGGGCGATGCCAATATCAACCAAATCGGTGTAAATCTCGCCGCTCAAGCCGAAAATGGACAACTGTATAACCTTGCTGTTTTACTCTCCATCTTATTCATTCTCGCTGGTGTGTGTTACAAATTAGCTTCTGTGCCCTTTCACCAGTGGGCGCCTGACGTGTACGAAGGTGCTCCGATTCCAATTACTGCTTTTCTATCCGTTGCGTCCAAAGCCGCCGGTTTTGCGCTCTTACTCCGATTTTTCTACTCGGCATTTGCATACACAACTCCGGCAGGTTGGGATACAGCAGTCGCAACCGGTTGGGACTACATTGGCAATGTAAACTGGCCGTTGGTGTTGGGTGTTATCGCCGCGTTGACGATGACCGTTGGCAATATCTCCGCGCTTTTGCAAAATAATCTCAAGCGATTGTTAGCATACTCCAGCATCGCTCACGGCGGCTACACGCTAATGGCCGCAGTCGCGTTGACACAGCAAGGCGTACAATATATTTTGTTCTACCTGTTAATTTATCTTTTCATGAATTTGGGTGCCTTTCTCGTTGTTCTACTAATTGCTGACAAACTCGGTAGTGAAGATATAGACGCTTATAGCGGACTTCGAACACGCGCCCCACTGGTCGCAGTATTCATGAGCATATTTCTCTTTTCATTGACAGGTATTCCACCATTTGCAGGCTTTTTCGGCAAGCTATGGCTATTCGCTGCTGTTATCAATGCAGGTTGGTATTGGTTGGCGATAATCGGCGTTATCAATAGTGTTATCGCACTCTATTACTACGTCCGCGTTGTCAAAACAATGTTTCTGGATGACGCGTCGGAAACCAGTGCCATAAATATATCGCGTCCACATATTGTTTTATTAATTATCTTCGTCATCCCAACTGTTTTGCTGGGTTACATCGGACAGTTGTGGAATCTTATTTCTAAGATTAAGTTTTCCTAATAAAATGGAAATCTGGTAATTGGGAAATACGGTAATTAGGAAACCACCGCTTTTCCAAATTACCAAGTTACCAAATCACCTCTTTAAAAGCAAAAATCAGTTGCTTTTTGTTGTGATTTTATGCTATAATGCTTGGCAATACTTTTGTAATCTTTAATAAAATATGGAGGTAAAAGATGCAGAAACAAATGTTAAACAATGCGAAAAGGCTTTCTTGGGGATGTCTTGGTGTTTTGCTAATAGCGTTAGTCGTTTATTCAACAGCATACGCCGCTGAATCTCCAAAAGTCACCAATATCCAAGTTGTACAAAGTTGTTCAGCGATTATTGAAATCCACTACGACTTGGAATATGCTACCGAAGAATGTTTGGATGTTCAAGTGGGAATATCCAAGGAAGATGGGACGCCTGTGGAAGTACCTTTAGAAGGCGAAGTCGGTGACTGTATTACGCCCGGCGTGGGCAAAATCATCACTGTGGATTTGAGCGACTCCGGCGTTGCGGATGGCGATAATTTGGCAATTCAAATTGTCGCTGGTCTTCCTATGGTGAACATCCCCGCAGATGAAGCTCAAGAAACGATTGCTTTTCAGATGGGAGATAGCTTCAATGAAGGTGATACGGACGAATTGCCTTTCCATAAGGTTATCCTTGATAGATTTGCTATCGACATCTACGAGGTAACTAATGAGCGATATACCGCCTTTCTCAATGCTAAAGCTGGAGAGCTTCAACTTAATGGCAGAGGCGTTGAGTTAATGGGTGTTGAGTTAATTAACCTAAATATAGCCAAAATCAATGAACCTGCTGAAAGTGAAGAAGGCGAGTATATTCCTGAAGAAGGCTATGCGAAACATCCGGTAATCGGTGTCAGTTGGTTTGGCGCTGCGGCCTATGCGCAATGGGCAGGCAAACGTCTGCCAACGGAAGCTCAATGGGAAGCGGCTGCACGCGGCGGCTCAGAAGAAAGCAAACGCTATCCTTGGGGTAACGACCTTTCTCCCGATAAAGCGAACTACTCGGCTAGCGAAATATCCCTGGTTGGTGGTTTCCCGCCGAATGGCTATGGATTACGAGATATAGCTGGCAACGTGTGGGAATGGTGTGCTGATGAATATGAAGCAAATTACTACAACGCAGGAGTGCAAAACATTGTCAATCCCAGAGGACCACGCCTTGAACTCGTAGTAGACTTTATAGACAATGATTTTCTCAGCATTCCAAATCTTAACGCTAAAGCTCGCGTACTGCGAGGTGGAAGCTATATGGGTCTTAATCCTAAAAATTCCCTGCGCAATGCCTACCGCACGAATGCTGCTCCCTGGTACAAATCCGGCAGTATTGGTTTCCGCTGTGTCAGTGACCCCGTGCCACCGCCTGATGCAGTTGAGGTGACAATCTGCTTTAATACCACACCGCCACAGGTGACTAGCATCGAATTGTCGGAAGCGACTATTATCATCAGCTATGAGGCTGTATGCCCCTTAGAACTTGACAAAATAAAAGAGACTTTTGTTCTCACGCGCACCTTTTCTGATGAAAATTGTGCTCCGGTAGAGGAAGACTTACTAGCAGATGATTTGAACCCGGGGGAATCTGAGGGTACCTTAGTTTATGCCTTGCCCGGCGATGGCGTCTATGAAGTTTCCATTCAGCTCTCTGATAATGCTGAATGCACGGGGGAACCGGCAACATCGACGTTGACCTATGATACAACACCACCGGTCATCCAAAGCGCTGACTATGAATATGACGAAACCGAGGGTTTAATCACCGTAACTGCTGAGGTTATTGACAATATCGAAATCGGTAGCGGTGAATTAAAATACACAATCTATATTGGCGAACAACCATCCGATGAAGGTGAGCAGGTAGTAGATTTAGAAACAAGCGATACCGAATGCCCGTGGACCTTTACAGCCACATTCTCCTATTCCTGCCCTGAAGACACTACGGTTGAAGATGCGCCGATTAAAATAGAAATTACGGTTACGGTCATGGATAACGAAGGTAATGAAGCGGAACAGACACTCACGCGTGAACCTTGTGTCCCTGAATGTGTTTTAGCGTTTGAAGGGAGTGTTGTCGATACCAGCGGTGTTCCTCTTGCTGATACAATAGTCCAAGTGTTTCTCAACGGTGAGATACAAGATGAGGCGACGACTGACTCTGAAGGGAAATACACTATCACAGACTTATGTCCCGAAGAAGCATACGACCTGCGGGCGTATAAAGAGGGTTACATTCCCGGTCTCCTACCGCAGCAGACAGCAGCTATAGACCCAGCGCAGGAAATCAATTTTCAATTGCTGGCTATTCCCCATGTTAAACTGACGCCCTATTCTGCGGCGTTTCAGAGTGATGGAAGCCACTGGATAAGTGGAACGGAAACAGTTGCTCTGCTGGAAGGGGATGTCATTTTCGCCATTGACGTAAATGACGCAGAGAGTCCCAACGATGACATCATCTCAGGTATTGCTGTTGCCGGTCCCGAAGGCTCCTACACTATTCACGTCTATGGCGATGACCCAACCACGCTTTACGACGAGGGCCCCGATGATGGAGATACTATCTACTTCGGATTGAATTCCTTCCAGTTGGATGGCACAATATACACATATTGTCAGCAGAAGGTGGAGGAGCAGTCGGGAGCAGCTGAAACAACATGGGCCTTGGTCACTGTGACTGAACTTGATATTGACTTTGACACCAGTTCACTCCCAGGCAATTGTCCGATACTCTTTCCCTTTTGTTCTTCGCAACGGCTGGCGGCGCAAAATTATCCTTCAGAGGATATCTCTCTTGGGGAAGGGTGGAATCTAATTTCGTTTCATATTCTGCCGCAGCATAGTGGCACTTACGCGGATGCCATTCCGGGTGTGCTATGTTCCATCGAAGATTACTATGTGAAGGTGGAAACTTTTTACAATATAGATAACATTGCCAACTATCCCAATGTTAATATCCCGGATTATCCTGACCGTGATGATGAGATATATGCAGATTCAGCCATAGCGCCCGGTCTGAAAAGTGTTGTTCCTACGCGCAAAAGAAATGACCTTTTACACTTAGACCCATATCACGGTTATTTAATCAAGGTGACTGCTCCGGTGACTCTGACGTTGGCATCGGATATGACGATAACACCGGACAAATCCGAGGCGGCCGTAGATACACCGATTACACTGCACAGCGGTCTCAACCTCGTCGGCTATTTGCCAAAAGAGGCTGATTCTGTTTCGCATGCGCTCAACTCAATTGAGGGTCAATATGAATTAATTCAGACCTTTGACCCCGTGGAAGGTACGAAAATATGGACTTCTGGATTTGAGGAGCTGGAAAATCTGGAGCCAAATCGTGGCTACTGGATAAGACTCAGAGATGATGTTGAAACGGCGGAATTGGTGTATCCGACGGAAGGTTATGAGCCCATTCCACCGGCTGCGCCGGCACAAGGATGGGTTGATATGCCATCTGTTTCCGTTACTCCCACTCCCATCAGCACAGCTTTTTGGGCTACGGGAACGGATTTGAAAATTGGCGATGTCATTACTGTGCAGGATAATGATGGTATCGCCTGTGGCGTAGGTGTCGTACAAAGTGACGGGACATTCTTAGTCCATGTCTACGGTGATGACCCCACCACATTAGAGGATGAAGGCGCGAACGCGGGTGAGCGCTTACAGTTTTTTGTGAATTATCAGCCAGTCCGTTTAGATTCTTCGCCAACCTTCGAACCGATAGACATTCGCCGCATCCATCTACCGCGTTTACAAAAAGCCGCGATTTTTGAAATCCCCGAAAAATCCGACTTATTGGCTAATTATCCGAATCCATTTAATCCTGAAACGTGGATTCCATACCAACTGGCAAATGATGTTAGCGTGCAGATTCAGATTTTTGACGCTATGGGTCGGTTGATTCGAACCTTTGATATAGGCGAACAAGCCGCGGGGATGTATACAACGAAGGAAAAAGCGGTATATTGGGATGGTCGAAATACTCAAGGTGAAGAGGTCGCCAGCGGTGTGTACTTCTATCACATGCGCGCTGGAGCTCTTAAAGCCACAAAGCGGATGTTTATCCTTCGATAAGATAACCCAAGTTGCGCCCTATAATCAGTAGAGGGTACAATATTCCACAATTATCAGTAGAAGGATGAATGGTTGGAAGGATGGAAGGATGTCATCCAACCATCCATCCTTCCAATCATCCAATTCTCACCTTCCAAATTTGAGGGAGGCTATAAAGCAGATACTGATTAGTCTTCCCATTCGATATCGAAGTACCTCTTTTTTAAATTCGTAATTCGTAACTCGTAATTCGTAATTCGCGATTTAAGGAGCGTTATATGCGTAATCACAGCATTTTTCTTGGAATAATTATATATCTTGTTCTTGCCATTTTTTTTAGCATATCAGCGCACGCGCAGTTTAATCCTGTTCTCGAATTTTCTGCCTCTCCTACTAATTGTGGTTCCCCACCATTAAAAGTTAAGTTTACAGACAAATCCATTGGCAATCCCACCAAACGGATATGGGACTTCGGCGACGGTACACCAGAACATCCGACAAAACTATTGATGATATATCATACTTATAAGGAAGCAGGCACCTACGATGTCAAGTTAACTGTGGAATACGGAGAGGGCGAGACGCATACGATAACGAAAGTTGGTTATATTAAAGTTGAGTCTCTTATCGCCGATTTTTCCGTCGCTTCCTCTTCTGGAGATATTAAGCAAAATCCCAGTAGCTATAAAAGTTGTTACAAGCGACGAGCCACCGTAGGAAATAAACGGCAGAGTCATTCCCGTTGTCGGCAATAACTTTATTGCCACACCGATATTAACAAAAACCTGGATTCCTATCATCATGGAAATACCCGATGCGAG
>SDBU01006230.1_pt1 | contig 14096 bp, 16 predicted proteins | sample 2277071 | NCBI WGS metagenome assembly SDBU01 (sample SAMN10397929, study PRJNA504765) | marine sediment metagenome | isolation source: marine sediment core GS08_GC12, 126 cmbsf | place: Arctic Ocean: Gakkel Ridge, Loki's castle | collected 2008
ACCTCTTTTTGTCAAGCATTTTTTATACAAATATTTTCCACTACAGTTTTAGTTCTTCCAAAGCTACTACCACCTCCCCCAAAAGCTAAATTAAAGAGGAGGGTCTCAAACTTGGGCTTAATATTAATTCGACTTGACTATCAAGTTTTGCACTTCCTACTTTACAGAAGTGGCAACCACATGGTAGGATGGTTCGAGTAGGGAGACGGTTTACATAAACTTTCACCCCTCCCTATTTAGGGGGATGGGTTTGGGGCTTATAGCTAAGTATAGCGATTTCCTTCCTTTAACCCCCTCTACCCCAAGGATAACCTTGGGGGAGGGAGATACCCCCTTATTTCGGTCTCGGAGGTTGGAAAAGGAGATAGGGTGTGCAGAGCTTTATTTTAAGCTGGAAGGGTGTAATCCTACCCACTCCTTTAAGGATCGAGGTATGGTGGTGGCGGTGGCTAAGGCTATGGAGGCGGGCAGCTCGGCTATCATATGCGCCTCCACAGGCAATACCAGTGCCTCTGCGGCAGCCTATGGGGCACTTTGTGGGCTCAGCACTATTGTTATTGTTCCTAAAGGGAATATCGCCTCAGGCAAGTTTGCCCAGGCTATGGTTTATGGTGCTAAGATAATCGCTATCGAGGGAAACTTCGACCAGGCACTCGGAATAGTGCGCACTTTAGTGCAGAAGCACCCCATTACCTTGGTAAATTCGGTGAACCCCCATCGCATTGAAGGGCAGAAGACCGCTGCTTTTGAAATTGTAGACACCTTAGGCGATGCCCCTGACTACCTTTTTATCCCTGTAGGCAATGCAGGCAACATTACTGCCTATTGGAAGGGGTTTGTCCAGTATCTAAAGGCTGGTATGGCAAAGAAGACGCCAAAGATGATGGGGTTTGAAGCCGAGGGGTCAGCAGCTATTGTGCGAGGCAAGCCTATTGCTGAGCCCGAGACCATTGCCACAGCAATACGCATTGGCAACCCTGCAAGCTGGCAAGGTGCTGTGGCTGCCCGGGACGAGTCAGGGGGCGTCATTGATTGCGTTAGTGATGAGGAGATTTTGGCTGGCTATAAGCTTTTAGCCACCAAGGATGGGATTTTTGGTGAGCCAGCCTCCGCTGCCTCCTTAGCTGGACTTATAAAGCTGGCTCAAAAGAGCGATTTTTCTTCCAAAAAGGTGGTTTGTGTAATAACTGGCAGTGGGCTAAAGGACCCCGATGTTGCTATAAACCTCGCTACCCCTTTTCTGGAGCTTCCCGCTGACCTCAGTGCAGTGGAGAAAGCCCTTGGCTGGGATTGAAAAGGAGGAGAGATGAGGGGTTTTTGAGAGATTTATTGAACTTATCAGAGCTACTGTGCGTCTACAGACAGAAACTATTGATAGCAAGCTTGATGATATCGCTGAGAAGATTCGAAATGCCTGATGGACAGGGACTTAAAGGATAGTATGCGTCATCTTGACCGCCAGGTTTATGGGGGGCGCTACAAATAAGGAACTATTGACAAATGGCAATAGATTATTTAAACTCAAAGCACTGTGAAAGTGCTTATCGCCTTAACAATGTACGATACCAATGAGGTTTGTAGTGAATTGGCAAAGCGGACTGGGAAACGTCAGCCATATACGCGCTCTAGAGTGGATGTGAAAATAAAGGAGAAGCTGCCAACAGCTCAAAAGATTGGGAACCGGTACTTCCTTACAGAGAAAGAAGTGGATTGGCTTGCTACACAAATGCAGCTCAAAAAAAGACCCAAGATCTATTGATAAATGTCAATAGAATATGTTATTCTTTATCAAAAGGGCACAAATATGAGCACTTGGTATTGGAGAATACAAATATCCTTTATTGTATCTAAGGATTTTCATTAAAATATCTATTGACAAATGTCAATGGATAAGATAAAATTATTGTAGTATAATATTCATCGAGAAGGAGGCTCAAAGATGCAAATTTATGGTATTCGTGCGGAGGAGATGACCCCTGCTGAGCTCTTCGAGGATTTCCATAGAATGATGGGGCTGAGGAACAAGATATCAAATGCCCTAATGGCCATTGCTCTCTCTGAGGTGAACTCGGGAAGCAAGAACTTGAGCAAATATATTTCCGACGGCTTAAGCATCTCTGAGGAGTGCGTTTCGACCTTACGGGACATAGCAGAGAGCGATTCAGGTTACCAATATCGAGACTATACCTCTAAGGTGCTTCTAGAAATTCTGACGAACCGATTAAGTCAAAAAGAGCCCGATAAAAATAAGCTGGAGACATACAAGAAAGGATTCTTGGCTGCGCAAGAAGTTTTTGAGACAATCCAAGAAAGAGGAAAACCGGACCAAGAGAAGGTGAGGATGGCAGAGCAAGTTATGGCAGAAATTGATAAGGAAATCGAGTCCACATATGCCAGTGAGGAGAGTTTACACCGTGGATCTTTCTTTCCAAGGTGAATCTAGCCTTGACGAGATCATATTTTCTAGAATACGAGCCGCGGTACGGAATCTGGCAGATGCAAAACAACAAATAAAGAAAGAAGGCATAAAAGGGGATACTGACGATAGCCTGAAGGGGCTTCTTGTAGGAATTGTTGACAGAGTTGAAGCGCAGAGTGAGCAGATTCTGCACGAAATAAAGGAAATAACCAAGGAAGATGTCAAAATAAGCCGTTCCGAGCGGGTACACAGGAATCTTGAACAGTTTCTCTTTGAGCTTGACCTTATTCGGACTGCTACTGTTCAAATCCCCACAGAACTCTACTATCTTACAAAGGCTACTCTCCGCCAACTAGGGCACGAAGATGTCAAGGTAGTGCTTATTCCTGGAGCGGCACTCGGAACAACTAACCTTTCCGACGCTTTCAGAAGTCTTTTTGTATTCTTTGATAATGTTCTCACCTATATCGCCTCAGCCTTCCCTTCCTACTGGATTATCCTTGTGCCTCCTTCCCTCATAAGGACACCACTTGACTGGCCTTTAATTGGTCATGAAATCGGTCACATTCTAGAGAGACAGGAGTGGAAGTTAGTTAATGAATATTATAAATATCCCACTGTTCCCTCGTATTACGAACCCGGTATGAGGTCTAACTACGCTCAAGAATTCCAAGCTGACCGTGTTGCTCTTTCATACTTTGGCCCCATATTTGCGCGAAGGCTTCTCCAAATTTATTACACCAGGGAATTCATGATTTCAAAAACCCATCCTCCGTGGAGGGAGCGCTTCGAAGCCATCGCGGACAAACTAGAAGAGGAGGGGTTCTCAAGTGAAGCAGCCGCTCTCAAAGATGTAACTAGTGGAGAAGAACCATCTATGACAGTCCGCGGTTCAATTATACATTTAAACGAAATCCTCGCTAAGACTGAGACGAAGCTGAGTGAATCAAATTCGATCTATACCGCAGACGATGTCGCGGAAAACAAAGCACAAAACAGGCTTAACCAATTTGCTCCGTATACAGACAGCAAGCGAACCCTTTTAAACGTGGCAGACGGAGTGCTAAAAGGCATGCTCCAATCCACATCAGACCCAGATGAGAAAAGAAACATGGAAAGGGATTTCAACTATCTTCTAAGGGATAGCATACGCTTGAACTACATTAAGGACCTTGTACAGCCAGCTACGCAATCAAATCCCATGTCTACGCCGTTTTAGATGGGAAATCAACCTCTTTAAATCCGCGTCTGGTTTGGGTGGCTTGATTTGAACTTGGTGTTGAAAGACGCCTTTGTATTCACTTTCGACTTGCGTGGTCAACTCAAACATCAGATGTGCTATTCGTTGCAAAGGATATAATTTAACTGGCATCCTTCCTGCATTCTTGAGTTCAAAAGTTAAGTGACCTTTAAACCCCGGGTCTACTCTTTCCGCCGTTGCGTGAACCTCAATGCCAGACTTCGCCAGAGAACTACGCCCGCCCAGTCTGCAACATATGTAATTCGGTATAGCGATATATTCCAGGGATTGCGCGAGAACGAAGCTTTCTGGCTGAATAAAGTAGTCTTCTCCTTTTTCGATGTCAATTTCCCTCAAAAAGTAAAGTTCGCCTTCTGGTATCTCTATTGCTAAGTCTATATATCCCTGTTTCATGTGAAGAAATTCCCTGAAGTATACATCGAGTCTTAAATCTATTCCCACTGGGCTTAATTGTTCTGGCATGCTCAAGATAGGGTCAACAACGATAATATCTCGTTCGATAAGCTTTCTTATCTCCCAATCAACAAGGGTTCTTTGTCTCTGAGATAGCCCGCATGAACTACAATTGTCACTACCAGAGCTAAGCTCTGCTTCACAGAAGCAACATTTCTTAACCTCTTGAATCATGACCTAGCCCTCCATGCTATGTCAGGGCAATTGAAACTTTACACCAATTCTAATACAATATAGGGAATTTCACAACTTCCTATTTACACAAAGGTTCGCCCTAGGCTACTAGAAGGAGGTTTAAGTGATCGATCAGGAGAAGATTGAAAAGGCAGTGATTTCCATCATCGAAGCCATTGGTGAGAACCCTGAGAGGGAAGGTCTGGTGGGCACACCGCAGCGCATTGCCGAGATGTATACCGAGCTTTTTTGCGGACTGGACAAGGATGCTAAACAGGAGCTAGCCACTGGCTTTGAGGAGGGGCACAGGGAGATGGTGGTGGTTAAAGATATCCCCTTTTATTCTATGTGTGAACATCATCTTCTCCCTTTTTATGGGCTTGCCCACATAGGCTATATCCCTAACGCTAGTGGGAGGGTAGTTGGTGCCAGCAAACTAGCTCGGGTGGTGGAAATCTTTGCCAAGCGCCCCCAAATCCAAGAGCGTATGACTACCCAGATCGCTGAGACTATCGTTGAAGCCCTTCAGCCCGATGGGGTGGCAGTAGTGATTCAAGCGGAGCACCTATGTATGACTATGCGGGGGATAAAAAAGCCGGGGAGCAACATTGTTACCTCAGCCACCAGGGGTCTGTTTCGAAGGAAGGCTGCCACCAGAGCTGAGTTCCTCTCTTTAGTTCAAGGGAAATAAGTGCAGCAAGTTCCCCCATCTTTTAATTAGGTTTTTCTGCCCTTTTCCTCAAAATAATTTAGATATCGATGTTGAAAGGAGAAGACTTGGGGCAGAGAACCGACCTGCTCAGCGAGGCAGAGCTTCCTCAAGAAGCGGAGGAGTAGAGTAGGGATAGGCTCGAGGAGAGGCAGTGTTACCTTGAAGCCGAGATAAGCACTAATTACTCCTATAGCTGCTCCGCCTATTATGTCCAGGGGATAATGAACCCCAGCATAAACCCGAGCAAAGCACATCAGAAAGGCAAGAAAATAAAGAAAACCTCCCATCTTGCGATGGCTGAACCAAACTGCGGTGGCTACGGCGAAGGTTATTGCCGCTGAATTACTGGGGAAGGAGAAGTCGCCGGGGCAATAGAATATCCTTTCCACCACGGGTAGTAGCTGGGGCATCTCCTTAAAAGGTCGGGGGCGATAATAGAAATGGTTAAATAGCTCAACAAAGCCGCAGCTTATCCCAAGGCTCGCCATTGCCCTGAGGACAGTTCGCTGATAACGCTCTCGTTGTTTGATGCTTTTACCTATAAACCATAGAGATACCAGAGCCAGAGAGAGGCTTATCGGAATAAAATAGTCATTGACCATGACCTTCATAAAACTATCCAGGAAAGGGAATTCTCCTGCCAAACCATTGATCCAAAGTAGCAGTTTCTCATCTGCCTCAGCTATTCGTGTCATTATCCCTCTTATTCATTCCCAAGCTATACTTAATTGCCTCAAGGTAGCCTCTCTCCTTTAACAGCCCCAGTCCCTCATCTTGTTCTGGCTTGGCTGATCTTTGATAGTTTACCGCTGAGGTAACTATTAGGGTAAAGATTACCGATGCTACTGTGGCAAGGAAGAAGTAGTAGGTTTGTTGCGCCCCCGCAAGACCAGGATGCAATATCTTTTCATCGAGACGATTATCCCATCCGAAGAACCAGCCAAATGCTCCACCTATTGTCAGGATGGCAAAAATATAGGCTACAATCCTATTTCGGAAGAATAACAGCCCTTTCAGCCAGCTATAAGCAGCAGCTAGCTGAATAACTCCACAGGAAGCGATGAAGACAAATATGAAGTATTCAAATATCGGGCTCATAACCTCTCCCTTCGGTGTGGAAAGACGACAATATAGGCTGAAGGGATAGAGCCGAGAAGGTAGCCAAGGATTATCGCTAGAAATTCCACTTTTACGCTTTAATTAAATGACGGTAGGTAGGGGTACACCAGCCAAGGTATTTGGCATTCCTGCCTCTTATTACATCGAAGTAAAGCAGTTGCAAATTCTTGGTAATCTCACCGATCTCTCCGTTGCCTACCCTCCGGTGGTCAATCTCAATAACCGGGGTCACGTGGGCTGCGGTGCCAGTGAGGAAGCATTCTTCTGCAATGTAAAGTTCGCTGCGGCTGATCGGTCTCTCCACGGAGTTGAGCCCCATTTCATTTCTGGCTAGCTCAATTACTGTATCTCGGGTAATTCCCTTAAGGATGTTGTCAGAGGGAGGAGGGGTAACCAGCTCGCCATTGATGATAAGGAAGATATTCTCCCCACTTCCTTCAGAGACATGCCCTTGCTGAGTGAGGAGGATAGCCTCATCGAAGCCGTTTTCCCATGCCTCTGTCTTGGCTAAGGCGCTATTTACATAAAGACCGGTGATCTTAGCCCGCGGGGGAATCATATTATCATCAATCCTGCGCCAGGTGGAGACGCAGCATCTAATGCCCTTCTCTATATCAAGGTAGGGACCGAAGGGGGTGACGAAAATAAAGAGGTCATCCTCCAAATCATGAAGCCTTACCCCCACAGTCTGAGAGCTCTTGTAAGCCAAGGGGCGGATATAAATATCCTCCTGGTAGCCGTTCATTTCTACCAATTCTACTGTCAGTTGGCATAGTTCATCCACGCTGTAAGGGAGGTCGATCTTGAGGATATGGCAGCTTTTCCGAAGTCGCGCATAGTGGTCTTTGGGGCGGAAGAGGTAGATTTGTCCCTCATCGCTATTCCAGTTACCTCGAATGCCGTCAAAGCAAGCGGTGCCATAGTTAAGGGCGTGGGTCATAATTCCCACCTTTGCTTCGGACAAAGGGACAAATTTCTTATTAAAAAAGGCGAAAGAGAGCATTTCTCCTCCTTTCCAAGCTGGAGCTAATTATAAATATTACTGGGAAGGAAAACAAGCCCTTGAGCCTGAAAAGGACTTGCTTACTTTTTCCCCTTAAGCTAAAATATACTAGCACTCTGGGTATAAGAGTGCTAATTATTTGCTCGAAAATTGGAGGGTGTTTATGCCAATCTATGAATATCAATGCAAGCTGTGCTCTTTTCGTTTTGAGGTTAAACGCAGCTTTGAGGAAAAATCGCCGGTTCTCTGTCCCAAGTGTCATGGGGAGGCAAACCTCATATTCTCACCTACCCCGGTAATCTTTAAAGGAACTGGTTTCTATACTACAGATAATAGGGAGAAGCCCCAGCAGGAATCAGGGAAAGAAGAAAAGGAAGAATAGTCGTGGCGAAGAGGGATTATTATGAAATCCTTGGTATGGATAAGAATGCTGATGAGGCTGCCATTAAGAAGGCTTACCGCAGCTTGGCTATGAAATACCACCCTGACCGCAATCCCAATGACCGACAGGCGATGGAGCGAATGAAGGAGATAAACGAGGCTTATGCTGTGTTAAGCGATAGGGAGAAGAGGAGGCTATACGATACCTATGGTCATGCCGGTCTTCAAGGATTTACTCAGGAGGATATTTTCAGGGGGGTTGATTTTGGCAGCATCTTTGAAGAGATTTTTGGCAGGGGATTTGGTTTTGGTGAAAGTATATTCGATAGCTTTTTTGGCAGGAGAGAGACTAGAAGGGGCAGACGCCCACAAAGGGGTGCCGATTTAAGGTATGACCTTGAAGTTACCCTGGAAGATGTTGTGGCTGGCGGGGAGAAAAGGTTAGACATAACTAGGGTGGGAACTTGCTCTGCCTGTGGTGGCACAGGGGCAACAAGGGATGGGTTGAAGGATTGTGAGGCTTGCCGAGGTACAGGGCAGATAGTCATCGAGCAGCGTTCAGGTTTCAGTATATTCAGGCAGATTACTAACTGTGGTAAGCTGCAAAGGGAGGGGCAAAATTATAACCGTTCCTTGTGAGGAGTGCCAGGGAAAGGGCATAGTAGAGAGGGTGAGAGAAATTTATGTTTATATACCAAAGGGTGCGGACACAGGGTATAGAATAAGGGTCGAGGAGGAGGAGAGCCTGGGGTGGATGGGGAAGGCTACGGCGACTTATACGTCATATTGAAGGTGCAACCACACCCCATTTTCGAAAGACGTGGGGACGATATTTATGTGGTAAAGGAGGTCAGTTTCCCTCAGACAGCCCTGGGTGGTGAGATTGACGATGTGTCTGGCTTAGAAGGTAATTTAAAGTTAGACCTGCCTGAAGGGACGCAAAATGAGGCGGTGCTAAGGATAATAAATAAGAGGATACCCCATTTAGACGATTTCGGTAGAGGCGATGAATATGTTATAGTAAAAGTGGTAACCCCTACAAATCTAACCGATGAGGAAAAAACCCTGCTTCGGGAGTTTGAGAAGTTGACACGGCGGGGTTTAGCTGAGGAGGAATCACATGGGGGAGATCAAAAGTGCCTTTGAGAAAGCCATGGAAAAGGTGGAAAAGTTGGAGAAAGCCTCGCCTGAGGAGCTTAGAAGGATGGAATATATCCCTAAAGGCAATGTTATTGCGGCTACATACCTCAAGCAGGGGAACTACGACCTTAAAACTGAGATAGCTAAATACGAAGATAGCTTAAGGGGATACCTCATTGAAGGGGCAGAGGAAGCACTTCTCAGGAATATAACTCTTCCCCAGAGTGATCGCTCCAAGCAGACCAGTAAAAGGGCAATGGAAGGGATAGCAGTGTTAAAGGCGGGCAAAAGGAAGCTCGAAAGCATATATGGTAAAATAGAGCACTTGTTCAATTACTACGAGCAAGCAAGGCAACAAGTTTATGTGCAGATGAAAAGGGATTTCGAAATGAGGTTTGAGGGGGTGGGGAAAGCCTTGCAGCAGCAATTGGGCACCAAAGTCAATATCAATGTTGAGCTCCAACCACAGTTTCAGGAAGAATGGCGCAAGGTTCTGGCTAGGCTTAATTCGCAGTATGAGAAGGTGCTGGAAGAACATAAGCGAGAGATAAGAGCCATTCGCTAAAAGCTAGGACGGATCTTATCTAGACATAATTGAGGAGCAAGTGGCAAAAGCAATTCAAGATGAGAGGAATAGGAAGCAACCGCCCGATTTAGAATACCTCTTTCACCCTCAGTCCATCGCAATTGTAGGGGTTTCCACTGAGCCTGAGAAGGCACATATTGGGGGGAATGTTTTTCTGAGGGCTCTAATAGAATTTGGGTATAAAGGAAATATTTTTCCTATTAATCCTAAAGCGAAGGAGGTGCTTGGTTTAAAGGCTTACCCCAGCCTTGAAAGTGTGCCACAGGGGGTGGACTACGTTATTTGTAGCCTCCCTGCCCACCTTACCCCCCAGCTAATGAAGGATTGCGCAGCCAAAGGGGTGAAGGTTGTTTCTATGTATACCGCTGGCTTTAGTGAAGCGGGTGAAGAGGGGCGAAAACTAGAGCAAGAGTTAGCCGATATAGCTCGCCAGGGGGGGACAAGACTTATTGGTCCGAATTGCTTAGGGATATATTGTCCTAGCACAGGTCTAACTATTACCTATGATCTGAGCAAAGAAGCTGGCTCGGTTGGTCTTCTATGTCAAAGTGGAGGGCATTCCACAGAATTAGCCACAATGGGAGGATTTCGTGGCATTCGTTTCAGTAAGGTCATAAGCTATGGAAATGCTGCTGACCTCAATGAAGCAGACTTCCTGGAATACTTCACCAAGGACAATGAGACTAAAATAATCGCTGCCTATATTGAAGGTGTAAAACAAGGGCGAAGATTCCTCAAGGTATTGAGACAGGCAGCAAACAAAAAGCCAGTGATATTGTTTAAGGGGGGGAGGAGTGAGGCTGGAAATAAAGCTGTTGCCTCTCACACCGGTGTTCTTGCCGGCAATAATGAGATGTGGGCTGTGCTATGCCGGCAAGCAGGAGTGATCCAGGTTCATTCCCCAGAGGAAATGCTGGATGTTCTGATGGCATTTTTATACCTTAAGCCACCAAAAGGGCAAAGGGTAGGCATTGTTGGCATAGGTGGTGGAGCAAGTGTCCAGGCTGCCGATGAATGTGAGAGTGCTGGACTTATTGTTCCTACCCTCCCCTATGAAGTCAGGCAAGAGCTAAGAAATTTCACCCCTGAAGCTGGAACCAGCGTGCACAATCCTGTAGACTCTTCTCCAGGGGTATTCTGGACTGCTTCACAATTTCGTGACACCGTCAGAATCGTTGCTGATTATGAGGGCATTGACTTCCTGTTTATACAGAGATCTATAGGTATTAGGATTTTCCATGAAAGGGATGAAGGCAAGACATGGGATAGTATTATAGCGGCTGGCAGGGAGATCGAAAAACCAGTGGCTATGGTGTTGCGTAACCTTGATACCCCTATAGGGTCGAGGCTATTTTTTGAATTACAGCGGGATTGCCTTGAGGCTGGACTCCCGGTTTACCCTACCATTGGTCGTGCTGCCCGTGCTATTAGCAAGCTCATTCAATATCATGATGACAGGAGGGAGGAAGAAAGTGTCTAAGACCATCGCTATTGCAGGTAAAGGCGGCACTGGCAAGACAACCATTGCTGCATTGCTCATATTGCATCTGGCTGAGAAGGGGGTAGTTCTTGCTATCGACGGTGACCCTAGCTCCAACCTTCACCTAGCTTTGGGTCTTCCCCTGGAAGCTACTGTAGGTGATGTTCGTGAGGATATGACGACTTTGGTAAAAAAGGGTCGCTTCGAAGCCGGCGTGGCAAAGCCGCAGTATGTGGACCTAAAAATCCAAGAGGCATTGGTGGAGTCTGACCGAGTGGATTTATTGGCTATGGGGCGCCCTGAGGGTCCTGGCTGCTATTGTGCTGCTAACAACATGCTACGGGCTTCCATCGATCGAATTGCCAAAAACTACCAATATGTTGTTATTGACAATGAAGCGGGGATGGAACATATTAGTCGACAGACCACCAGGGATGTAGATATACTTCTCCTTACCTCAGACCCTACCATGCGAGGCATCATCACTGCCTCCCGAATGAAGGAGCTAATCCACGAACTACGCACCAGTGTAGGCAAGATAGTCCTGGTGGTGAATCGAGTCAATAATTGTCTCCCTTCACTTATTGAGAAGGCAATCCAAGACTTTCATCTCGAGCTTCTCGGTCTGCTCCCCGCTGACCCAAGTATCGAAGAGCTTGAGGTGAGGGGAGCCCCCTTGACTGAGTTATCACCTCAATCCTCCCTTCGGAGGGGGGTGCTGGAAATAGCCCAAAAGCTCAATCTTTAACATCGAGTTCGAATCCCGCGGGGGAGTGAGGGGGTGCGTCGAATCTGAAATTGGCCTTGCTGAGTTGATGTTGCGAATTCCTAGTTTTAGCCGCATCGACTCAACTTTACCCAAGGTAGACTTTTGGCAGCAAATGGATAATAATATTAATGCGGTTGAGCAATAGTAATGGATATGCGCTCAAGTCTTAACCATCTAAAGCAATGCCGGGCTTGGAGGCTACAGCATGATTCGTAGAATTAAGGTGCAAGGATACAAGTCACTACAGGATATTGACATTAAACTGGAACCATTGACTGTCATCCTCGGGCCCAATGCTGCTGGAAAGAGCAATCTCCTTGATGCCCTGGCACTTGTGAGTCGGATGGCCACGCGAAAGACCCTCAAGGAGGCCTTTGAGGAGCACCGAGGAGCACCGCTCGAAGCCTTTTACTATGGCGACAAAGGGCAAGAAGGCGTATTGGCACAGGACACGGCGAGCTTCAGAATCGAGGTCGAAGTTGAGCTTTGTAAGGAAGTACGGGAGCATACAGAGCAGATTATCAAAGATATGCGAGTAGGACTATCGTCCATAGACCGTCGCCGAGTTCTGGCAAACTTACTCCAATACTCAGTTGAAGTTGAGATGACGACCTCTACGGGGCATCTACGGGTGGTTGACGAGAGAATTGAAGCACTCACAGCAGATGGTCAGAGAACGACACGGCGTAAGCCATTTATCGAGAAGCATGAAGATGGCCGCCTTCACCTGAGGATGGAGGGACAAGAACATCCTTCTTACCATGACATAGGTCTGGATCACACGCTGCTTTCAACACCCTTATATCCACCACACTACCCCCATATCACGGCTTTTCGAGAGGAATTATCGCGGTGGCGCTTCTATTATCTAGAGCCTAATTCAATGAGAAAGGAGACGCCACTAAAGGAAGTAGATAATATCGGTCCTCTTGGCTCCGACCTTGCAGGGTTCTACAATTCCCTGAAGGCGAGAAATGAAAAGCAATTTGAGGCATTGAATCGAGCTATTAAACAGCTGGTACCAGCTATCGAGAAGGTCGATGTTGAGCGAACCAAAGAAGGCTTTTTGCAACTGCAAGTTTGGGAGCAAGGAGTTCCATTTTCTTCGCGAGTGATATCAGAGGGGACACTAAGGGTCTTGGCTCTAGTTGCCATCACAAATTCACTTTCACCAGCTACGGTGATTGGGTGTGAAGAACCCGAGAATGGCGTACATCCGCGGCGTATGAGGCTCATCGCTGAGCTTCTAAAGAACGCCGCCTCATGGGGAGAAACCCAGATAATAGTCAATACCCACTCTCCAATTCTTCCCGAATACTTCTTCGAGGATGCTTACATACTTGTATGCACAAAGGCAAATCACGCTAGCCACTTCAAGCCGCTTAATACGGCAGGCCCGCTATTTAGAAGACCCGATGTGGAGCGTGCCTTGGATCAGGAACCCCTACCTAGTCTTTCTCAGCAGATCCTTAGGGGAGACTATGGTGGGTAAGGTTAATATCGCTTACTTCCTTGAGGACATTGCACACGAGAAATTCCTACGCGCTCTCGTCGTGCGCGTGGCTCAGGAAAATGGCTTGAGCTATGATGACCTTGTGGAAGAAGTCTTCAATGCAACTGGGGGAAGCCCCAGAGTCCTCCATGAATTGAGAAGGTTTTTAGCAGATGTTCAGAGTGCAAGCACTAACCCTTACCAAATTCTGATAGTCGCCACTGATAGCAATTGTGCCAAGTATATAAAGGTGAAGAATGACATCACCAATATAGTAGAGGAGGCCAATTATCATAGTCCAGTGGTATTGGCAATTCCGAACCCTTATATCGAGCGATGGTATGTGATGGACTCTGAAGCCTTCAAATCTGCTACCGGTGCGACGGTTGTATCTAGACCACCCCGCAAACACCGCAAACGTGACTCATATAAGAAAATCCTTCGGGACGCCCTGCGAAGTGCTGATATCAGACCTATCTTGGGCGGCGCTGAGTATGGTGAAGAAGTGGCAAGGCAAATCAACTTATATAAAGCTGGAAAGGCTGATAGGTCCTTCGGTTACTTTGTCCGCGATCTCAAACAAGAGATAGGGAAACTCGCACATAATCCGTAATTCTTAATCGTGCATCTTGGGCTGATAGGGCTTGAATCCTAGCACGATGCTTCGGTCCCCTCGCTAGGCAAATCTTAATTTTATCCCACAGCAGCACGCTCTGCGCCGTTAGTTCGGAGAGCCAGGCATTGGAATGCGCCGGCTTTAGAGAAGCCTCAAGTGCTGTTTCAACTCACTGAGATTGTCGAGCCTTCAGCGGTCTTGGTGACCTCAATGCGCACTGGGAAGGCATCTTTAAGCTCTTCAAGGTGGGCGATGAGATAGTAAGGCAAGGGGGGGGATATCATAAGGTAGCTGACAATCTTGAAGTAGGAGAAGTAGAGAAAGATGGCAAGCGCTACATCCTATGCTATAACCCTGAGCAAGCAGAAAGAGACCACCAGGAGAGAGCCTCCTTTGTGGCTCACCTGGAAGCTGAGCTTAAACGAGGAGGGCTGAGTGGACTGGCTAAAAGAAGAGGATATGGGAGATATTTGAAAGTGTCAGCTAAAGGT
>SDBU01006231.1_pt1 | contig 14096 bp, 17 predicted proteins | sample 2277071 | NCBI WGS metagenome assembly SDBU01 (sample SAMN10397929, study PRJNA504765) | marine sediment metagenome | isolation source: marine sediment core GS08_GC12, 126 cmbsf | place: Arctic Ocean: Gakkel Ridge, Loki's castle | collected 2008
TCACCGAGATACGCAGTAAAGTACCGGAGGTAGCCCTGAGCACTGATGTCATCGTCGGGTTCCCCTCAGAGAGTCGAGAGCAGTTTCAGCAAACCTTTGACCTGCTTTCTGAGCTGAGGTTTGATACCGTCCACATAGCTGCTTATTCACCAAGGCCAGGAACTGCCGCCGCCAGGGAACTTGAGGACAATATCCCAATCAATGAGAAGAAGAGACGGCTAAATGAGATTGAACAACTCCAGGAGAGCATCGCCACTGAAATCAATGCCCAGCTATTGGGCAAGACGGCTGAGGTTCTAGTAGAAGGAAGGAAGGGGGATAAGTGGCAAGGTCGGACCAGAAGTGATAAACTAGTGTTCTTCACCTATGACAATGACTGCCCGGGGCAACTAATATCCGTCAAGATTGAGCAAACAAGCCCCTGGTCACTCCAGGGTAAGCTTAGAGCCGAGTAATAACAACTGAAAAAAGGAGGAAAAATTGGGAAAGAGGAAAAGGTTATATCTAGGGTTAATGTTAGGATTCCTCATCACCACCTTACTATTTCTGGGTGGCTGTTACGGTCTTCCGGAAGAGGAAGCCGAGGGAGGTTTCCTCACCAGCATGTGGCCAATAATTATCTTCATGGTGCTGCTCTTTGGGCTGATGTATTTTATCATGATTAGGCCACAGCGTAAGAGGCAGCAGGAACAACAGAACCTGGTACAAGAGCTTAAAAGGGGCGATAGGGTAATCACCGCCGGCGGCATCTACGGACAGATTGAAACTACTAGCGACGAAAGTGTAGTCCTCAAGATAGAATCGGGGGCGACGATAAGAATAGCTAAAAGTAGTGTCGCTGGTAAGCAATTCCAAGAGACACCTAAGATCGGCTAAAAATAGGTTAGAGGTTTTTATCAATTCCCACTCTGACAGAGCCAAACCTTGAAGAAACGGTTAAGGCTATCCGTAGTAGTCGAGGCTCATAAATCACTAACCAGACCAGAAAGGAGATTGAGGAATGCGGGTGAGCGAATGCGTGGAGTACGCGAGTTTTCCATGTGATGATGTAAAACACGAGTGCTATATCATTCCAGACATAGATGTGAAGCCGGCTGACATCTCCATCGTGATGGTCTCAGAGGCCGCACCGGAGAATCCCGGCGACTACTACTATGCAGGAAAGGATTCTCTGTTTCAGCAAACCACAGTTCAGGCTTTCAATGACGCCGGTGCGGATGTCTCATCTATACAGGACATCCTCAATCTGGGTGTGTATCTCACCACTGCCGTGAAATGCGGCAAAACAGGATATGGTATAAAGACGAGCACTGTCAAAGAATGCTCTCTCATATTGGAGAGGGAACTTGCCCTGTTTCCAGATGTGAAAGTGTTTATGCTGATGGGTGATGTAGCCATCAGGAGCATCAACTATATCGCCAGGAGGGCTGGTGAGGGAAGAGTGATTCCAGCCGGCTCTACGTACAAGATTCGAGGGCAGGAGTATCTGTTCCGAGAGAGTAGAGCTTTTCCGTCCTACCTGCAAGCGGGTCCCAGCTTCTTTATAGAGAAGAGCAAACGAAGAATGATTGCAGAGGATATTAGAGAGGCAATAAGATTCATAGGATAATATAACGATACAGGAACAACAAATTCACGGATAGAATGGTTAAGGAACCTCAATTAACCAAGGAATATTAGCTAGATGAACTATTACGACTATATTATGGTGGGTAGTGGGATTGCCGGGCTTTACACCGCCCTGCTGGCAAAGGAGCAGGGCAGCGTGCTCGTCATAACCAAGGGTAGTATCGATGATTGCAATACCAAACATGCCCAGGGAGGTATTGCGGCCTCCATAGGCAAGAATGATTCCCCTGAGCTACACTTCCAGGATACCATAGCTGCTGGAGATGGCCTGTGTGACGAAGAGGCGGTACACATCTTAGCCAACGAAGCCCCGGACCGCATCGCTGACCTGGTTAACTTCGGAGTGCCCTTTGACACTATGGACGGGCAGATAGCTCTCACTACGGAAGCAGCTCACAGCATGCCCCGTATCCTCCATGCCGGGGGTGATGCCACCGGCGAGCACATTGAAGTTACTCTCAGCAAACGCGTGCGTGCCTCCAAAATCCAGGTGCTGGAAAACTACTTAGCAACTGAAATACTGTTAGATAATGGAGGGGCTAGAGGAGTAAGAACCCTTGACTGCCGCACTGGCTCTACTGAACAATTTGAGTGTGGGGCACTGATTCTGGCTACTGGCGGCGCCGGGCAACTATTCAAGTTTAATACAAACTCAGAGATAGCCACTGGTGACGGCATAGCCCTTGCCTTCGAGGCCGGGGCAGAGATTATGGACATGGAGTTCTTTCAGTTCCACCCTACTGCCCTCCGCCTGCCCGGGGTAACTCCCTTTCTCATATCTGAAGCAGTCAGGGGCGAAGGGGGAATACTTCGTAATTTAGAAGGTCGCCGCTTTATGCCCGACTATACGCCGGAGGGTGAGTTGGCGCCACGAGATGTCGTTGCTCGCAGCATACTATACGAGATGCAGAAGACAGGCTCAGGCCATGTCTTCATTGATGTTACCCACCTGCCAGTCAATGTTATCACCACCCGGTTTCCCCATATATACCGTTTTTGTCTGGAGCACGGACTGGATATGACCAAGGTTCCGGTACCTGTAGCACCAGCGGCTCACTATATGATGGGTGGCATCAAGGTCAATAGCTGGGGAGAGACCAATATTGCTGGATTATTCGCCACCGGTGAGGTTGCCTGCACCGGAGTCCACGGGGCAAATCGACTTGCCTCAAATTCAATGCTTGAGGTGGTGGTATTCAGCAAGAGAATCATTGAAAGAACCAGAAGGGAAACCAGCATGGAAACACCGCTCCCGAGGCGAGGCCTGGAGATTCACCACTTGCTGAGCCAGAGACAAGCTCTTAAGGCGGTGCCTTCAGCCAGCCATGTTGCTTTGCAATCGCTCCTCTGGAACAAAGTAGGCATCATACGCAATAAGGAAACCCTGACTGAGGCAGTGGATACCCTGGCTGCGTGGCAAGATTCACTGCCACCACCTACTGAACGCTCTTCCTACGAACTAAATAACCTGGTATTGACAGGACGATTGATGTCTGAGGCAGCCCTCCTTAGAGAAGAGAGTCGCGGAGCTCACTTCCGCTCTGATTTCCCTGAGAATTCACCCCGATGGAAGCAGCATATTATATTCATGGCGAAATAGGATGGCAGGATTAAGATATGCAACTATCTGAAGACCAGATTGACAGTATCATAGACCTTGCCCTGAAAGAGGACAGGGTATCAGAGGATGTTACCAGCCAGGCACTGATACCACCCGAGCTTCAGGGAAAGGCATCCATGCTGGCTAAGGCCGAGGGAGTATTGGCTGGCGGTGAGATAGCCAGGAGGATATTTCTCCGGGTTGATCCTTCACTTCAAGTCGAGGTGCTCATTGAAGACGGCTCCAGGATTAAACCGGGAGACATCATGGCCACTGTTTCCGGCCCGGTAATCGGCATCCTCAAAGCCGAGCGGGTAGCCCTCAACTTTTTACAGAGGCTCAGTGGCATTGCTTCACAGACCGCCCAATATGTAGCCAAAACCCGCCGATTTAACGTAACCATATTGGATACTCGCAAGACCACTCCCAACCTCAGGCTGCTGGAGAAGTACGCCGTGCGTATGGGGGGCGGGCAGAACCACCGCCTTCACCTGGGCGATGGCATCCTGATTAAGGACAACCACCTGGCAGCTTTACGCGCTCTGGCCATGAACCTGAAGGACATCGTCACCAGGGCAAAGCAAAATGCTCCCCGGGGATTACAGGTCGAGGTAGAAGTCAGTAATGTTCATGAAGCGCTGGAGGCAATTGAGGCTGGGGCTGATATAATCCTGCTGGACAATATGAGCCCTGATGAGATGCGCCGTGTGGTGGACTTAATTCCGAGCGGGGTCAAGACGGAAGCTTCGGGAGGAATTACGCTAGGCAACGTCCGCGCGGCTGCCGAAACCGGCGTCGACTTCATCTCGGTGGGAGCACTGACTCACTCTGTCAAAGCTCTGGACATCAGCCTGGGGCTTGAGCCGCAGACACTGAAGCTACTCTAATTTGAGATTCTTCGCTGCCTCTTCGCTTCGCTCAGAGCTTCGGCTCAGAATGACAGGGGAGAGAGGCTACTTGGGCTTCTCAGCGCTAACCAAGTAACTACACCAGTCCAGTCAACCCGAAGCGGCCTGGTTGAGAGCCTCCTGCTTACGGTAGGCCGCTCTCCGGTAGATCAGCAGCGGAACAGCCACCACCAGCACCACCAGACAAATCCACTGTGGCTGATTCAGAGACAGGAATACGGTATTGCTGTCCAGCCGCAGGAAGGAGAGAAAGAATCGCCCGACCGAGTAGAGGATGAGGTAGCCGAGGAAGAGCGTCCCGTCCGGCCGGAACCGTCCCCGCAGTCTGAAAAGAATTCCGAGGATGAAGAGATCCATCAGCATCTCGTAGGCAACCGCCGGGTGTACGGGCGGTAGGCCATAGCCGGGGCTATTGGGGTGGGTATAGACTACCCCCCACGGCAAATCGGTGAAGGTGCTGAAGTGTTCCCCATTGATAATATCACCGATGCGGCCGATGGCCTGGGCCAGAATCAGCCCAGGAGCAATCTGGTCAAGGTAGCCGGCGATGGAAAAGCGCTTGACCCAGGCATAAACAATTGCGGTGATTATCCCACCAAGGATTGCCCCCCAGATAGCCATTCCACCCTCCCACAAGGCAAAGATGGCCGCCGGGTTAGCCATATAGGCGTCCCAGTAGTCAATCACGTGCACCAAGCGGGAACCGACGATGCCACCAGGGACAGCCCAGATGGCGATGGAATAGAGCCGGTCCGCGGAAAGTCCGGCTCGGACAGAAAGACGAGCCGAAAGCCAGACCGCCACAGCGATACCAAGCACAATAAACAGGCTGTGCCAGGATAAAGAAAAGGGACCCAGCGTAAACAGAATCGGGTTTATGCCAATGCTTATCATCTACTTTCTCCTTTGGGTCTGTTCTTTATCTTCCTGCTTCAAAGTTATCCTCGTTAGGCTGTGCCGAACAAAACGCACTACTTTTGGAGGAAACCCGGTCTCAAAGAAGAGCCCTATGCCATAGCCGACGACTCCACCCAGGAAGCTGAACAGCCAGTGGAGGGGGTGCGCCTTTAACGGGACAAAAACGAGATAAGCAAGCCCAAAGCCCCCGAGAATCCAGAGAATCGTCCAGTCACCCCACCATCTGAAACCCACCTTCTTCTTGCCTTTGCTTACAGTTCTTTGTCCCTTCTTGCCTTTGCTCATGGTTCTTTCTCCGTAAATTTCAAAGCTTGTTCAAATCTACCTGCTAGCACCACCAATGTCAAGCTGGAAAGACGCCGTTCCGGAGCGAACTCTATCCCAATTTCCTAGCACTGACCAGATAACTATCTCTGTTATCTTCCAGCATTATCTCAGTAAACCCAGCCGCTGACAGCATCAATCGCATCTCATCCTCACCAGGGATAATGTCATTTCGCACCACCGGGTTCTGGCGGTGAATCTCGTTGATTTCAGTCCGGCTTGAGGTATGGCAAATTGTCACTGTGCCACCGTCTTTGATTACCCGGTGCATTTCGGCAAGAGCTTTCGCTTTGTCCTGGAAGTGGGGAAAGCTGGAATAGCACACAATAGCGTCAAAGATTACATCATCAAAGGGAATATCCATTACATCGGCACAGACGTAATCAATATCTCCATCAAAACCTTTAGTTCGGGCTTTTGCTAGCATTTCCTCGGCAACATCCAGAGCAACCAGATGGCCACTGCTGCCAATTTTTTCTAATATGAAGGGGAGGAATACGCCGGTGCCAGTGCCGACATCAAGTACCGTGGAACCATGCTCAAGATTCAGGTATTCGGCCATTCGCTCAAGTTTAGCGATGTCTTTTTCGGCAATGATTTCATCCCAGATGGCCGCTTTCTGATTAAAATACGCCCTAATCATGGCTATTCCTCTGAGACCAGTTTCTCTTTCAATCTCTTCACCTTCCTCTTGGGGGAGAATATTGCAGCCAGCATAAAGATTATTGATGAGGTAATGACAATGGTGGCACCACTGGGAATGTTGAAGAGGTAGGAGAACAGAAGACCTATCCAGCCAGAGAGAACGCCAAATACGGCTGAGAGCAGAAACATTCGCTTCATACTATAGGTAAGCTGATAGGCGGCAGCCGCTGGATTCAGAATCAGGCTGAAAATAAGGAGTCCACCGATAGAACGCAGCGATGCAGTAACCGTAGCCCCGGTCAGGAAGAGGACGCCATACAAAATCAACGTGGCTGGTAAGCCCACCGAAAGGGCGATGTTGCGCTGAAAAATGGTAGCCTGAATTTCCTTGAAGAAGATAAAAACCAACCCGACCACAACAACGGCTACTACTGCCAGCAAAACAATATCACTTCTGGTATTGGTGAGAATGCTGCCCCACAGTAACTCCAGGGCGCCTGATTTGGTGCCGGGCATCAGTCCCATAAATAGAAAGGCGATGCCCAGCATGAGGGAAAAGATAACCCCCAGCGAGGTTTCCGGGCTAAGCTCGCCACGGTCAGCAAGCGGACCAATGATAGCCGCGGCGAGAAGGCTAAAGGCAAAGGCGCCTATCAGAGGGTCGAAACCCAACCACAGGCCGAGCAGTGCCCCGGCAAAGGCAGTGTGTGCCATAGCCACACCGATAAAGGGCATGTGCATCAGCACCACGAAAACGCCTATGGTGGAGCAGGCAATACCACCTAAAAAGGCAGAAATGATGGCATTCTGCATAAACTGATAGCCAAAGATAGATAAATCCAAGTTTAAGGCTCCTTTACGTGCATATGGGGTCGACGTTCCTCAACCACCGGTGCGGGCATGTTATAGAGACGACTGAGACTATCGGTAGAGATAAGTTGGTCTGGGGGTCCGTCACCCAAAATGAGCCCGTCCTTCATCAGTACCACACGGTCGCAGGTATGGGGAAGAGCGTCCAGGTCGTGGGTTACAAATAGAGTGGTCAGGTTCCGGGAATCATGAATCTGTTTCACCAGCTCCAGTATCTCTGTTTGTGCCCTCCAGTCCAGCGAGGCAGTCGGCTCATCAAGGAGAAATAATTTCGGCTCCTGTGCCAGACAGCGGGCTATAGCTACCCGCTGTTGCTCACCACCGGAAAGGTGGCCGATAGGTCTATGGGCAAGGTGAGTCATACCCACCAACTCCAGCATCTCGTCCACGATTTCCCAATCACGCTTACCGGGTCTTCTGAATAAACCCAACACCCCGTAGCGACCTATCATTGCCACTTCACGGACGCTCATTGGCATCCGTGGGTCTATGTTTTCTACCTGAGCTACATAACCAACTTTTTTTCTGAGGGAATGCCCATTGCCCCGGGTAAGAGTGTTCCCTAAGACCAATACCCGACCGCTGAGCAGCTTGCCTAGTCCATTGACTACGGTAAGGAGTGTGGTCTTGCCAGCACCGTTGGGTCCGATGATGCCAACGAACTCCCCGGACTCTACCTTAAGAGATACACCCCTCAGAGCCACATCCTCCCTATAGGAGACAACGGCATGCTCGATGTTTATCACGGTTGTTCCCATCTGGTTGCCCCACCTCTTACTTAGTATACAGCTACTGACCTATTGCCTCCAGTATCAGCTCGATGTTGTGGTCTATGGCTTTCTCCCAGGTCTCGGTGTTATCAAAGCCACCGGGGAAATTAGAGAGTATTATCCTGGCACAACCAAGCTCTGCGGCGATTGCTTTCCCGGCATCCCGCCCGCTGTGCAGGTTATCAATAATCAGAGTCACGTTTTGTTCTCTGCCCTTGTCTACCAATTCTTTCATCACCTGGGGGGTGAGTGAATCGGGGTCACCATAGGTGTCAACAAGGTTGAGGCCAGCCCACTTGATAAATCCTCCTTGCCAGAAGGTGCCCATAACGTTTATATCTGAGAGGTTCACTTGGGTCAGCTTAGCCTTTATCTCGGCTTCCTTAGCCAAAACTTTTCTCTTGTACTCCTCTGCTGATTTCTGGTAAGTGGAACTATTTTTGGCATCTACCTGGCTCAGAGCGGCAGTAACCTTATCGGTTGCCTCTAGCTGAACTGGTGGCGTCATCCAGTTACCTGGTATGCTGATCTCAACTACGGTCAGGTCAGGATTGTTGGCTGAGGCGACTAAATCCGGGACAAACATCTCCCCCGGCCAGCCATGGACAAAAAAGACGGCGGCATCAGCTAGTTTTTGAATATCACCGGGCTTAGCATCAAAGTCCCCGGGGTGTTGCGTTGGTGGAATAATGTTGACCACATCAACCAAGTCACCGCCAACTTGTTCCACGATATAAGTTAGCAGGGACGTGCTGGTAATCACCTTAAGCTGAGCAGTTTCTGCCGGCGTGCACGCGCCTAGAACTGAGACAACAACGAGACTCAGTATTAGCATAGCAACAACTAAAACTTTAGGTTTCTTCATAAACGTCACTCTCCTCTCTATAATATACTAATTCTAGGCAATTCCATGCAGTAATATGCCAAAACAATTTTGCTCTGGTCTGCCAGATTACTTATTTTCTTCCAGTGGAACACCCCGCTTCTTTTAGACTTTGCAATACGATACTATTGCTGAGGAAATCAATCTGCCTAATATGTGCCTCAATTTTTCTCTGCTCACCGAAGAGTGTCTTAAGCAAAAGCTCACTACCCTCAATATCTACCGAGGATATGTCTTCGATGATAAGCTCTCTCTTGCCATTCCTATCTATGTATGCCTTCGATAAACACATCTTACCCCTCCTTCTGCTCTAATCTTCTCAAGGCCCGGGACAAGAGTTCACTAGCTTTTTCCATCTCCAGGGCTGCCTGCAGCATTTCTTTATGAGTTTCAGTTTCTCCGAATCCCTTTGCCCTATTCGCCCATTCTCTGAACTCCTGGCTATGTTCTTTATTATGCTCTATCCAGTAATGTAGCAAGGTCATCAGTCTAGTTTTTTCATCGTTAGCCATTATGCCTCCAAAATAGCGAAATTTAATGCACTTGCAATAAGTTGCAAGAACTTCTCAAAAAAAACTACTCGCTGCAATTTATACAGCGTCCCAAAATAGCCAGATGCCTCAGGTCGGCAATAAACCTATGTTCCCGGAGCAAAGCATCCTTAAGAGGAGTCAGCAGCGACTCATCGAGGTCAATGATGGCACCACACTCCCGACAAACGAGATGATGGTGATGCCCCTTCTCCACCGGATGATACCTGACCCGCCCTTCTCCAAGGTCGGTCTCAGTCACCAGACTAAGTCGTTTTAAGAGTTCCAGGGTACGATAAACGGTTGATATATTAACATTGGGGTATTTAGCCACAACCTGGGTATAGATTTCCTCAGCACTGATATGGTCATCGGTATTTTCAATAGCCGACAGTATCATCATCCGCTGAGGCGTCAGCCGATACCCCTGCTTACTCAATTCACCGGCTATGTCCCGGGACTGGTCCACTTAATTCCCACCTACGCTAAGAAATCTATACAATATTATACCAAAGTTGTTATCTTTCTGCAAGCCTTTGCATTTGCAATTAGTTTCAACAAAAACGGCCCATAGAATTTGCTCTTATATTTGACTGTATCCGCTCCCCGGTTGGTCAATACCCCAGCCCTTACCTTCAGTTATCCAACCAAACTCTTTCAGGATAGCCTGGCTATAGGTGACGCGGCCGGTAACCTTGTCCAGCGGTTCAGTTGCCAGGAGGAGGGCTGCCTTTGCCATTACCTCCGGCGGTTCACCTCGTGGGTCATCCGGACCAGTGACTAATTTGTGGTAGATGGTGCCGGGTGTAGCTACAACCAGAGAAGGCGATAAAGCTGCTACCGAGATGCCGTAGTGATACACTTCTTCGGCTAATCCCTGAGAAAACCGCTCCAGCGCCGCCTTTTCGGCACCGTACATCGTGCCACCACGTTCGGGAGCAGTCGATTCCTTATATGGACCGCGCCCAGGCCCGATAGCCGCTCCTGAGGAAATGTTGACGATAGCACCACTGCGTCGCTCTACCATGTCCTGCAATACCTCCCGACACAGCATGAAGGGGCCATGCACGTTCACGGCGAAGGAGCGGAACCATCTGCGGACGGGGAAGTCTTTAATAGGGGTGAAGTAGGTCACCGCCGCGTCGTTGACCAGTACGTCGGTAGGGCCAAACGTCTCTCTCGCTTTAGCCACGAAATTGGCACAGCTCTCCTCCTGAGACACGTCGACCTGGACAGCCAGAGCGGTGCCGCCAGTCTTCTCAATTTCGGATACTGTGGTGTTGAGTGAGCCCTCCAGCATATGGTCACCTTCGCTCAGAGTACGGGCACCACAAACAACTTTAGCGCCCTCAGCAGCAAAGAGCTGGGCAATCGCCTTGCCAATACCGCGACTAGCCCCGCTTACGATGGCTACTTTACCGTCTAGTTTACCCATAGTACACCTCCTTTACTGTCTCAAAGAATTAGCACAAGGTAATAATCTTGCCAAACAAAAGTATTTAGGCTTTATCCCGACTATCTAGCATAACCGTTACTGGACCATCGTTATGGATTTCTACCTGCATATACTCCTGAAACCGTCCGGTGGCCACATTCAGTCCGGTGGCAGTGGTTTGCTTGACGAAGTGTTGAAACAATTCCTCAGCCTCAGCCGGTGGTGCCGCATTGGTAAAACTGGGACGCCTGCCCTTCCGGGTATCAGCCAGCAGAGTGAACTGGCTCACTAATAATAGCTCACCTCTGACATCCAGAGCGGAAAGGTTGAACTTACCCGCTTCATCAGCAAAGATGCGCAGGTTAACTGTCTTGTCCACCAGGTACTGCACATCTTTCTCGGTATCACCATCAGCCACCCCCACAAAAACCACCAGCCCCGGTCCTATCCTCCCTACTACCTCACCATCAACGCTGACCGAGGCTCTTGTAACCCGCTGCAAGAGTGCCTTCACACAGATTCCTTCTTTGTTTCTGCCTTATCGGGCGGTTTCTTTGCGGTTTTCTCAGACTTAGTATGACTATCCTCACCACCATCCCGCCGATTGTCCGTAATATAGAAGCCACTCCCCTTAAAGATAATAGGAGCCGGATGGAAAACACGCCGGGCTATCCCTTTGCACTTAGGGCATACAGCCACTGGCTCATCATCAAACCCCTGTTTTTCTTCAAAACGAAAGTCACAGCAATTACATTCATACTCGTAGATAGGCACTACTTCACCTCACGTAGACTTTCTAGTATTTTACCTCATATCACCTGTCCTGCGCAAATATCCAATCATACCTTCTTGCGCTTCCATCTCCCCAGATAGAAATATATAGCATAAGCAACCGCTCCGGCAAACGAGCTAGCCACTATCGCCCACCGCACTCCATATACGCCTAAGTTAGTACTCTGGGGCAGAAGGAACGCCAGCGGTATCAGCACCACCCACATCATTAGCAGGCTGGCAATCATGGGAGGCACGGTATCGCCGGCGCCGGATATGCACATCTGCAGTACTGCAATAACACCCGCCATTAAGTAACCAGCCGCCTCTATTCTTATGAAGGCACTGGCTATCTCTATCAATCCAGTTTCAGCGCTGAAGATGCTAATTATGCCCTCAGCCCACAGCAATACTCCCGCCACACAGATGATAATAAAGCCCACCACCACAGCCACTGCCTGCCAGCCACTCCTACTGGCTCGCTCCGGATGCCCTGCTCCCAGGTTCTGTCCCACCAGCACACCTGCAGCCATACCAACCGCCCAACCCGGCAGAAATATAAACATTTCTATTCTCTGCGCCAGTGTATGAGCCGCCACAGCCAGGGTACCAAAGGGAACCATAACTCGTACCAACACAAGGCGGCCAAAGATTCTTTGTATGCCCATGACAGAGGCAGGAATGCCAATCTTTACTACGCGCCATATCATACTGAGGTCAAGACGGAAGTTGCTCAAGGTCAGCCGCAAGCGAGACCGCCCGGTAAAGAGAACCCACAGCGTCAATGCCACACCCAGGCTGTAAGCAATGACGTTAGCGGCAGCGGCTCCGCTAACACCCAGACGGGGGAATATCCACCAGCCCAAGATGAGAAATGGGTCGATGACCAGATGGACAACCACGACGATGATACTTACTTTCATAGGCGTTACCGCATCCCCGGAAGCACGCATAATAGCCTCTCCCATCATCCAGAAGGACATAGCCGCCGAGCCTACGAACTGTATGCGCATATAGGCTGTTCCCTCAGCGACCACATCAGCATCTAACCCGAAAAGCCTCATTATTGGCTCAGCAAAGACGACACCTATTACTGCCACAACTACGGCATAGATACTACTGATAACGAAGGCTTGCCTGGCTACATGGTTAGCACCTTCGGTATCACCCGCACCAATAAAACGAGCTACCATGGCTCTGGTCCCGGCGCTGAGGCCCCATCTGGCTGCCATGGCAAGCATAACAACCATACCAGCCACACCTACTCCGGCAATAGAAGCTGCTCCCAGCCTGCCCACCCATATCATGTCGACGGCCATGCGAACAGCCCAAGAGCCATCGGTCACTACCATCGGCCAGGCTAGAGACAAAAGGTTACGAAAGATGTTACCCTTTGTCCAATCCCTGGCAAATGCCGACCTTCCCCCAGTGGGACTTTGTGTCTCCGTCATGCTATCAGCAAGCTACTCCTCATGCTCCTGCCCTGGCTTTTTCCTACCCGTTACGCAAACAACCTTTGAGCATCCATCCGAGTCAAGAAAAGCAAAGGTTCCGATAAAAATCAAAGCTGCACCTTATAGCATCGCCACTTATGCTGCTAAGCCAAGTACCTTTGCCTGCTCAATTGCGCCGGCAGCTACAAATAGTGAACCAGTAACGCAAATAATGTCATTTTCCCCAGCTCGAGCTAAAGCCATAGGCAAGGCAGTTGCAATATCATCTGTTTCCTGGGCTTTAACTCCATGCTGACCGAACTCAGCAACAATAGGGGTTGTGGCCATAGCCCGAGGATGAATTGAGCGAGTGGCAATCACCTCATCAAAAAGAGAGACAAGCTCCGAAACTATTCCAGATAAATTCTTATCAGAGGAGAGTCCTATAATCAAGATAGCCCGCTCAAAGCTGAAGTATTGCTCAAGAGACTGTCTGAGCTTTCGGGCTGAGTAAGCGTTATGGGCACCATCAACTACCACCAGGGGATGACGGCCGAGAACCTGGAGCCGACCCTCCCAGCTCACCTTCGCCAGACCGCTGGTGATAGTATCTCTGGAGACATCGAACCCTTTCTCAGCCAAAACCTCCAAGGCAGCCACTGCTGTAGCTGCATTCTCCAGTTGATGCTGACCCAAGAGCGGGATTGATAATTGATAACTACCTAACCTGCCCTTCACCCGAAGTGATTGTCGCTCAGGTTCAAAACCCAAGCTCCGCCAGGTAACTTCATCACCTACCCTGATAAGCTCTGCCTTATGATTGATACAGACCTCCGCAATCACCCTATTCACTTCATCAGTCTGAGGAGAGCTCACCACCACACAACCAGATTTGATAATGCCAGCCTTCTCAGCAGCAATCTCAGCCAGGGTATCGCCCAATAGGTCCATATGGTCAAAGCTGATAGAGGTGATAATGCAAACCTCCGGCTGGACTACATTGGTGGCGTCGAGTCTGCCTCCCAGTCCCACTTCAATTACCTGAAAATCCGCCTCTTTTTGTGCAAAGTAAGTGAAGCCCAACGCCGTCGTTACCTCAAAAGTGGTTAATCGACCGTAAGTGGCTTCCTGGTTTACCGCCTCAACCTCAGGCTTAAGCTTGTCCACCAGAGCAACAATTTCGTCGTCGGAGATTAACTTGCCATCAATTCTTATGCGCTCGTTATAGAAATGCAGATGCGGGGAGGTGTAGAGCCCGGTAGTATAACCAGAACTGGTGAGGGTTGACGCTATCATGGCAGCTACGCTTCCCTTTCCCTTGCTGCCAGCAATGTGAATTGTGTTGGCTTTCAGGTGTGGATTGCCTACCCGGGCCAGCAG
>SDBU01006232.1_pt1 | contig 14095 bp, 11 predicted proteins | sample 2277071 | NCBI WGS metagenome assembly SDBU01 (sample SAMN10397929, study PRJNA504765) | marine sediment metagenome | isolation source: marine sediment core GS08_GC12, 126 cmbsf | place: Arctic Ocean: Gakkel Ridge, Loki's castle | collected 2008
CAGCCCGCCCGTCTGTGCTCGTGCGATCCTTGGCATACCATCATGCTACCCGCCGCCACCCGTATCAGCAACGGAAAAGTAGCCTGTCCCATTAAATCCCCCCATTAAATCCCCTGTCCCATTAAATCCCCAACGGAAAAGTAGCCTGTCCCATTAAATCCCCGCGGAGCAACCTGCCTGCCGGCAGGCAGGGCTCCGCCGCTAAACGCTGATGTCGATCCTTTTGTTCTGGCGTGGCTTTATCTGCGTTCATCTGCGTTCATCTGTGGCTCATTCTCTTTGGTTGCGGCCAACGGCCGCGCCAGGAGTTCCCGGGAACACCATACCTAACTACTGTCGGTGAAGTTTGTTAGGGCCGGGTATCTTGCGTCGGAGGACGCGGCCCGACTTCTTCTCCAATCGCCGTTGGAAATCGTCGCCGAGGACTCGGCCTGTTCTTTCGTGCTCGCCGAACGCCTTGATCTGTTCTTCGGTAGCCGCGCTGGTCAAGAGTGTTCGCCAATTCTCTGCCCGCGACAATAGCGGCGCGACTTTCGCAAGGCAATCTGGCTCGGAGCAATGAACTGGGCGAGGCGGAATAGCGGCCTGGATGCCAAGAGGGGGGCGGAATTGTGTTGGCTGCGTGGTGATTCGCCGGCCGCTTGGACGCCGGGAAAGACGGCCCGGACCGGCGATGGGCTCAAGGCAATTCCGACTGAAGCTTTACATCCCGAAGGCAGACCTCGTGGAGCCGAGAAGAAGCTTGTGTTCCTTTACGGCCATGGTAGCATCCATCCTGAGCCTTCAAGCGGCCGTTGGCCGCAGGGCGTTCGGGCATGTCTTGGAAGAAAGGGCGAACGATGCTGAAAACATCAACGCCGGCGAGGGTGTGCATAGGGGTGCTGCTGGCATGGGTTGCGGGGTGTGGTGACGCGGCGGCGCCGGCCAAGGGGAAGCTCCAGGTGTTTATTCTCGCCGGCCAGTCGAACATGGTTGGCCACGCCGGTTACATTACCATTCCGGCGCTGCTGACGGTGGAGGAGCCCCGGGCAAAGGAGTTGGCGCAATGGGTCTTCAAGGAAGGAGCGATCGCTCCCGGGGATGCCAAAGCTCAGATTGAGACCCGCATCAAGCGCGACAGCCTGAGCAAACAACTGGCCGACAACGAGATCATCGGCGCCGAGAAGATCGCGGCGGCCCAGGCCGAACTGAAGCGACTGCAGGCCGAGTGCGATGCCCGGACTCAACGCATTAAGGATGCGTTCACGGTTTCAAAACGCGTGTACATCACCTCCATTGCGGACGGCCATCGAAGGTCGGGTCGGCTGACCTTTGGCTACGGCGGCGGCCCCGACCACATCGGCCCCGAGCTCGGTTTCGGCCTCTCGATCGAGCAGAAGATCGACGCGCCGATTCTGCTGATCAAGGCCTCGTGGGGCGGCAAATCCCTGCATTACGATTTTCGTCCCCCCTCCGCCGGCCCTTACCAACTGGACGAAGCGCAGAAGAAGCTGGAAACAGCGGAATACATCCAGAACCTGGCCAAGGCGAGGGAGGAAGACGCAAAGGTGTGGCGGCCCCGAGCCAAGAAGGCCATCGCCGTCTTCTGGGCGGAGCATGACAAGTTCATGGCAAAGCACCTCAGTAAGGAACGTTATGCCCAATGGCGTGAAGCCGCCGCCAACTGGCACGCATCGTGCGTCACGGAGGCAAACGGCGGTCCGGACTCGCTGAAGCCCTGGAAGGTATGGGGGCTGGAGCGAGTCGCGCAGAAGTATTTCAAGGGGACCGACATCAAGGCGCCGACCATGAACTTCCAGCGGACGCTGTGGAAGGAACGGCCCGCCCTGGCGGATGGCCTGGACGCGAAGACGATCAGGAACAATGCCGGGCTGAATTACCGGATGATGAACGAAGCCGTCCGGGACGTGCTCGTGGACCTGAAGAAGCACCATCCCGAATACGACGCCGACGCCGGATATGAGATCGCCGGCTTCGTCTGGTTCCAGGGCTTCAACGACCAGTTTTCGCCGGCATTCCATGGCAACTACAAGAACAACATGATCGCCTTTGTGAAAGACGTGCGCAAAGAGTACAAGGCGCCGAACATGCCCTTTGTCATCGGCGTGATGGGTACCAGCGCGACCAAGGAGCGCATCGACAAGAGCCCCGTTTCCGTCGCCCAGCGCCAGGCGGCCGCGGCGCCGGAGTTCAAGGGCAACGTCGCCAGCGTCGAGAGCTACCCGTTCTACGCGCACGACGCACTGGCGATGTGGAAGGACGGAACCTGGAGCAAGCGCCCCCTCGAGTTCTCTCAGGTCGGCAGCGACCGCCCTTATCACTACATGGGCAGCGGCCAGTTCTTTGTCCGCCTCGGCGGCGCGTTGGCCGATTCGATGGCTGACCTGATGAAGAAGAAACACAAGTAGCGCCGTCCGCCGTGGCGTCCATCGGGGGCGGATACGGCCGCGACCTTCTTCTATGAGGACCTCTTTCGTGTCAAGGCGGAATCTTCGCAGTGATTCCAGCCTCTGGCAGAAATGACGGCGTAGTAGGCCAAAGAGATGACGTGCAGGACGGCGGACCTGACGTTCTTGTCCCACCCGGAAGGCAGAGGGATGTCTGAGAGAGACTGATTGGGCAGCGGCGAGCCCCCTGAGCCTCGTTGGTGTCAGTGAGGCCACAGGGCACCGCGTGATTGTGTGCCGTCAAGGCCCCGCAATCTGTTCGGAAAATGTGCAGGCCGAAACTCGCTGGACCAGCACAATCGGTCAGGTTCCGAGCAGCCTGCTCCATACACCGGCCGTCGGGCCCTGGCACATGGAAGGGCTCTCTTCTGGTCTCACGATGCGGGGACGCGGGTGGACAGGCAGAATGGACATCCACATCGGGCCCTAACAGCCCGTTGAAGAAGTCATCCTGCCTGCGGGCGGGCCTTTCGCCCCGGGCGCGGCGTCAGAAAAACTCGACGAATCCACGAATTCGCCTGCGTTTTGCTTCCTGGCTCCGGAACGAAATTCCTCGCCCTCGGCGACGGAGCACTTCTTCAACGGACTGCTAACCTCCCAACACCTTCGTGTCCGGCGTATCATAGCAGGCAACGATGTATGGATGGTTTTCATCGTAATAGGCCAAGGGTTTCGGATCCTCCGACAGACCCACCGGCCTGCGCCCACTACCTTCGATTTCGGCCATGGCGTCGCCCAGGTCCAGGCGGGCTTTCTCCGCCTCCGCCTTGAGTTCTTCGACAATCTCCGGATAGTCATCGATGACGTTGTTCGATTCCCCAATATCGCTTTGAAGGTCATAGAGTTCGGGTGGGATTTCATATCCCTTGGCAAACACATCTCCCTTGGCAAAATGGAGTTTCCACCGCCCCTTCCGCACCGCCTCCAGATTGTCGAGACGGTAATGGTAGAAGCTCTTGTGGGGTGTAGTCGCCCCCTCTTCGCCAAGCATGAGCGGGGAGATGTCCTTGCCGTCAATGACTCTGTCCTGCGGTTCCGTTGTGCCGGCCAGGCGCGCAAGAGTCGGCATGAGATCCATAGCCGTGATCAACTCGTCACAGGCCCTGCCCGCCGGCGCCCTGCCGGGCCAACGAACGATGAACGGCACGCGCTGCCCGCCTTCCCAGGTCGTGAACTTTCTGCCGCGAAGCGGCGCATTGCTGCCGCCTTCTCCGTGCGCGCGCGACCCGTTATCGCTGGTGAAGATGACGATGGTGTTCTCGTCGAGCCCCAGGCGCTTGAGTTCAAAGAAGATCACTCCGGCCACCCAGTCGATACACTCCACCGCGCCGCCGTAGCCGCCGTTCTCGGCCTGGCGCAGGAAGCGCTGCGGCACGAACAGCGGAACATGCACATACATGTGCGCGAGATAGAGGAAGAACGGTGAGGATGACGACACGCTGTCGCGGATGAACCTGATTGATTCCTCCGTGTAGCGCTCGGTCAGCCCGCGCTGATCCGGCTGCTCCTGGATGACCTCGTCATTGCGGATCAGCGGCAGAGGAGTGCGTTTGTGCCGGTTCTCCGGCTTCCCTTGAATCCCCATGTCATTGCTGTAGGGCAGTCCGTAGTATTCATCGAAGCCGTGACGTGTCGGCAGGAATTCGGGCTGATCGCCGCAATGCCACTTGCCGACGATCTTTGTCCGGTATCCCTGTCCTTTCAGAACGTCGGCAATGGTGATCTCATCCGGATGCAGGCCCTTGGGGTCTGCCGGGAACAGCACGCCGTTGATACCCACGCGCTGCGGATAACATCCGGTCAACATTGAGGCGCGCGACGCGGAGCAGACCGGTGATGCCGCGTGATAGTCGGTAAAGCGAACGCCCTCTTCGGCCATCTTGTCCAGATGCGGCGTCTTGTTGACCTTCGATCCATAGCAGGCAAGATCACCGTAGCCGAGGTCGTCGCAGTTGATCAGGATGATGTTCGGCCGCTTGTTTGCAGTACCTGTGTTGTTCACGTGTCTCATCTCTCCTTGTCAAGGCATCTCAGATCACCGCTGGCACTTCGCTCCGGTCAGACGCGCCTGGATCCTCCTGCGCGGGGGCCGTGCGATGTCGACTTTCTCGTTGGCGATGTCCGCCTTGTCTATTGCTTCCCTTTATTCGCATCCTTCGCTTCGCGAAGCGCTCTCAAGCGAGGTCTGCGGAGTATGCGCAACTCCTCCCACTCCATAACATTGCACCTTTTCGCCCAGTCGTCGTAAAGCCCGGCCAGCTCGTGCACGATCTCCGCATGTTCGGCCGCAACATCGTTCACTTCCGTCCGCCCCGCCTCCATGTCATGCAGCTCCCATTGGCTCCCTCTCCTGCAGACGAGTTTCCACTTTCCCCTGCGTACCGCCTTGTTGCCTTCGTGCTCCCAGTACAGCACCTCGCGCTGGTGGGGCTGATCCGTGAACGTCAGGACCATGCTGAACCCTTCCGGCGGTTTGATGGTTTTGCCCTCGTACGTCTCCGGGTACTTCACACCGGCGATCTCGAGGAACGTTGCCATGACATCCGGCAACTGCGCAGGCTGATGACGCAACTGGCCCTTTGCCGCGATGCCGGCCGGCCAGTGGACAATAAAGGGCGTGGCGATGCCGCCCTCGTGGACCCAGTGCTTGTACAGCCGGAACGGAGTGTTGGAGACGTTGGCCCATGGAACGCCATAGCTCGCGTAGGTGTCTTCGTCTCCAGGAATGATATCGGGGAGGTTGCCGAATCGGACCTGGCGCCCGTCGCGCGTCTCGAGGGTCCCGACGAATGGGGGTTTCTGCAGCAGATTCATAATCCAGCCGGCCCGGCCGTCCAGCTCCTCGGCGCAACCGCCGTTGTCGGAGAGGAACACGATTACGGTATTGTCGAATTCGCCCGTATCCTTGAGCGCGTCAATGATCCTCCCGATGCCCTGATCCATCCGGTCGATCTGAGCCGCGTAGACTTCCATCCGCCGCGACTGCCACTGTTGGTGTTCCTCCTGGTCCCACGGGCCGACCTTGGGGTCGCGCAGGCTCAGCTTCCAGTCCTTATGGATGATTCCCATGTCTATCATGCGTTCAATGCGCTGCTCGCGCAGCTTGTCCCATCCCGAGTCGAACCGTCCGGCGTACTTCGCGACATCTTCGGCGTGCGCGTGCAGCGGCCAGTGCGGCGCCGTGTACGCGACGTATTGGAAGAACGGGGTGCCCTTGCTGCTGGCTGCGTGCTCGCGGATCTGTCTTGCCGCCTCGTCCGAGATGGCATCGGTGAAGAAGTAGTCGTCGCCCTCGGGCTCAATCGGATCGTTGTTGCGTGTCAGCGTGCGGGGCTGGTAGTAGCTGGCGGCGCCGGTAATGATGCCGTAGAAGTCATCGAATCCGCGCTGGTTCGGCCAGTTGTGTTTGGACCCTTCGAGATGCCTGGTAACGTGCCACTTGCCCGACATGTACGTCGCATATCCGCCGCACTTGAGTGCTTCGGCGATCGTCACCGTGTTCGGGTTCAGATCGCCGAGGTATCCGTCTATCCCGTCATCGCGCATCATTTCACCGATATCGGCCTGATGCGGGTGCAGGCCTGTCAGAAGCGACGCCCTCGAGGGGCAGCAGCGGGCCGTGTTGTAGAACTGCGTGTAGCGCAATCCGTTCCCGGCCAGGGAATCGAGGTTGGGCGTCTGGACCTCGCCGCCGTAGCAGCCGATATCCGAGTAGCCCATGTCATCGTTGAGAATCAGGATGATGTTCGGTTTGGTCGTCATGGTCCCGTTATTGTCCTTTCGGGTCTCCGCGGCGCTAATCACTGAGGTGTATCTCAACATCGTGTTCGCCCGGCGCCACGTCGAGTGACGGCCGGGGTATCTCGTTACCGTCGAGAAGGCAGCGGGCGATGTTCTCACCGTTTCCGCGAAGGCGCAGGTTGATCGTCATCTCTCCGATCTTCAACCCATTCAGATCGAACCGATCGCCGAGTTCCGCGGGGAGCACCGGGGCAAATCTGACCTTCCCGGTCTCGTCCACCTCCATGCCGGCGATCATCTTGAAGATCACCGCGAGGTATGACGCCGCCGACCAGATATAGCCCGGACACCCGACGAACTCGCCGGTCGCGTACTTGAGGACCTCGTTGAAGTTCCCGTTCAGCGCACCTCGGCAGAGCTTACCGAGCGTGGACCGGATGACGTCGGGCCTGTTGCCGATCTTGTACTCGGCCAGGGCGAAGATGGTGTCGGCAAACGGCCAGGTGCTGTTATCGTGATACGTCCGTTCGCTTCCGTAGAAGGGCCAGACCAATGGCCGTCCAAAGTCGCCGCCCTGGTAGCTCACCAGCAGCTCGGCACATTCGGCCAGGGGGAGGATGTCGAAGATCGCCAGGAACGCCGTGCCCAGGGTTTCGCGGCGATCGGAGAAATTGCCTTCCTCATCTTTGTAGAACGGATACCCGTGCTCGCCGAAGGAGGTCCGTATGGCTTCGGCAAGGCGCTCCCGCCGCTGGTTGAACACCTCGGCCCGTTCGCTCTGCCCCAGCAGGGCGGCCGCCTTCCGCAGGATGGCGAAGCATCCAGCGTAGAGGCAGTTCGTGGACAGCGCCTTGAGGATCACCGTTCGGCCGGGATTCCGGCCGGGGTAGCAGGGGCCTGCCACATCGATGAAGGTCGCCTGCCCGCGATACAGCCCGTCGGCCTCGTCGAAGAAGTAGCGGTAAAAGTGTTCGTCGAAGTAATCGAACTCATCCAGCATGTAGGGGAGGACCTCAGCGTCGAAGGTCGACTTGTAGTACTCCCACAGCCCGAGAACCCAGACAACGTCATCGGTGCGACGCGTGTAGGAATTGGTGTTGTACAGGGCGGCCATCTCGCGCTCTTCGACGTCGAGCATTTCCACCTGGAGCCCGTCCAGCGGGATGTCGTGCTTCCTGGACACCTTCCAGCCGATCTTGCGCCGCAGCGTCCGGACGTACTGCAAGTGAGATTTGACGACGTCAGGCAGGATGTAGCCGGTGCCCAGCCAGGCCGAATAGGCCGTATCGCGAGTATAGAGGTTGGTGTTGAATCCGTAGCCTGCCCAGAACACGCTGCCCGGGGGGACGAAACCTTCCGGGATACGCTTTCTGCCGCGGAACCTGGAGCAAAGCATGTACAAGTAGGTTTTGGGATCGATCACGACGTTCTGGTGATCGCGAATGGCGATGCCGTACATCGCATCGAGCATGGGACAGCCCGAGGAGAGGCGCGGGAATCGAGCGTCGACCGTGGTGTCGATCGTCGTGCCGTCGGCGGTTGCCAGGATGTGGCCGTCTTTGACGCATGCCTTTCCGTCCGCCTCGAGAAAGCAATCCCGCCGCAGTTCGAAGGCGCTGTTTGTGTAGATGGGGGATGAGGTATGCATAGAGTTTCTCACGTGTAATAGCCAATACTTGATCGGACAGTCACGCTACGTGTTCGATTCTCTCACCTGCCAGCGAGTCCTATTTGCGTGACTGCACCGTTTCTGTCTGCAGCCGCCATTTGAAGATACGGTCCTTCAATTCGCATTCAAGATCTCGCATGTCCTCGCGGCCGGTGAGGTTCTGCAGTTCCTTCGGATCCTCCCGCATGTCGAAAAGCTGCAGCGTCTCGGCGTTTTCGCCAATCACCATCTTGTGACGCTCGGTCCGAATCATGGTCCTGCGCTCGTCCTGATTGCTTATCTCGCTGAAGACAGCGTCGTGGAGAACTGTGGTGGGGTCCTGTGTTGCCGGCACCAGGGACTCACCGAAGCAGTCGACACCCTCAAGGCCCGCGGTTTCCAGTATTGTCGGGAAGATATCATTGATGCTGACGATGCTGTTGCATGCCGTACCCGCACCCGGGTTGCCCGGCAGACGCAGCATGAGGGGGATTCGGGCCGATTCGTCAAAGAAGACGCCCTTGTGGAGCTTTCCGCGATCGCAGAGCCTGTCGCCGTGGTCCGACCAGAACACGATGGCCGTGTTGTCGAGTTGGCCCTTTTCCTCGAGAGTGTCGAGTATCTCGCCTACCAGGCTGTCGAGGTGGGCGATCTTGGCGTAGTAGAGGCGCCGTATCGCCTTCCATGTCCGTTCGTCGATGGGTTTGCCTGCTATGGATTTGTGATACTTCAACGCCGGCTCGTCCAGCCATTCCTCAGGCCCGGTCAGCGGAAGGGGCTGGGGCACTTCGGTCTCGGCGAACCTGTCGGCCCAGGCCTGCGGCGGATCCCACGGATCGTGCGGCCCGCCGATACCGACAAATACGGCGAACGGCTTGTCGTCGTCGCGGGCCCTGAGGTAGTCGATCGCCGTTCGGCAGATGAATGAGTCCATGTGGTCTTCTTCGGGCAGTGGACTGGGCCAGGTTGCCTTGAGGAATCCGGCCTTCCTGCGCTCGACGTAGTCGTCACGGAACACGTCGAGCAGTCCCTTCTTTCGCCAGTGGTCCGTCAGGATCGAGTCGGTGCCGAGGGTTGCCCACGGCCCGGTGACCTCGGACACGTCGTCGTGGCCCATGCTCTGCAGGAACGCCTTTTCGTCGTCAAGATGCGGCGCGTTGTCGACACGCTTGTTGGAATGGAGGTAGAAGTGCGACTTGCCGATATGGGCCGTGCGATAGCCGTTTTCCCGCAGGACACTCATGTACGTACGGGTTCCCGCCGGGAACTGGCCGGCATTGGTCCACTGTCCGGTATTGTGGCAGTACAAACCGCTGATGCAGTTGCTGCGCGCCGGCATGCACACCGGGCTGGAACTGTAGGCCCGGTCAAAACGCACGCCCATGGCCGCGATCCGGTCGAGATTCGGCGTCGCAGCAGCCGGATGTCCCGCGCAGGCAAGAGAATCTCCCCGGAACGTATCCGGCATGATCACAAGGATGTTAGGCTTCTTCATGATGTCATTTCACCTGGGATTTCCCCAATAGCCTTTGGTCCACGACCGCCGCGGGCCTTTCTGATGATCCTATCATAAACTGTAAAGGGCGGAGTAAAACCGTGGCGCGGGGGGAGCAAAACCGTAGCGCCCATGCGTATGTTTACCCCGGGCCGCCCGGGGCGTCAATCGTCAACTCGTCTTCGTTGCGCTTCGCCGGCGCTTCATCCGCCGCTGGCTGTCCCGCAGCCGGTAGCTCTCGTCGTTGGCCTCCACGATATGCACCCGATGGGTCAGGCGGTCCAGCATCGCCCCGGTCAGTCGCTCCGAGCTGAGTTCGCGTCACGTTCGCCCGTGTCGCGCTTCGTGGCGGGCCTGGCATCCATGGCCACCTGCGTGGCCTTCTCCGTACCCGCGCCAAGCCAGCCGGTGACAGCCGCAGCTCGGCGCAGAATTCCCCGATAATCCGCCTGCTGAGATACGCAACTGGATGCCTAAGATACGCAAGTTCCGCCTCAAAGATGCGCGGGCGCCGTGAGTCCGTAGGTCTCGCGCCATAAAACACTTACGCCATAGATGTTCAAGTGGATGGGCTTTGTTCGCCTACAGGCCGGAAAACGCTGTTCCCTTGAGTATCTTTGGGCATGGAGCAGGCCGACAGACCAGTTTCGGATGGTTCCGGCGCGGCGGTCTGCCGATGGCGGCGGAGTCGACTGGCCATGCGAGCGTCTTCGGGACGACTCCGCGGAATCCTGCCGAACCGATCCCGTCTGTACTGCGGCCCCCCTGGCAACTCGCACGTCCGATTGCGTTCGCCTCCCGTCTCGGTATACTGACCTGTGTTGGGCATGCGGAACCGGGGCGTACGGGCTCGCCTGTGTGTCCCGGGGGACGACGGAATGGAAGCCAATGCCAGCAAGTCTCTGCCGTGGGATGCACTTGGGAACACCCGAGGTGACATCCCATGGGCCGCCCTCGATCAATTCGCGGACGCCGCGGTTGCCGACCGGGACGTCCTGGAAGAACTCCTCGACCTCTATGACGGGTTTCAGGAGACGGTCTACGAACGCGGCAGCTTTGAATGCCTTTACGTCCCGGCCATCCTGGCGATGGCGGCGCCGCGGCTCTCTGACACCGGCCGCGACCGGGCTGCCAGGTTCCTCCTGCGGTCCTTGATGATCGCGGGGGCGACGGATGACGAACCGATGCAGGATGTGCTGCCGGCAGCCATCGGCGCCCTCGGGCCCGAGACGGTCCTGCCCGTCATTCCCGAGTTCATGCCCGAGGACTACCAGCCGTGGGAGGCGGCGTTCGGCCTGTGGCAGATGGCGAAGCTGGCCTGTCAGACGGACGACCCCGGGCTCCGCGAGCCGATCATCAAGCTCTGCACTGAGGCCCTGGAAAAGGCTGAACGTGGCCTGCTTGACATCGGGGAAGTTGACTACGCTGGCTTTGTGCTGGCCAGGATCGGGCACGTGGAGTCCCGGCCGCTGATTCAGCGGCTTTACGACAAAACGGAACTGGGCGATCTGAAGGACTCTCTGGATCTGCTGGACGGCAAGAGGGTGCCGCCCGCCGACGAGGATGCGTGGGACATACCGGTCGCCGAGTGGCTGACCGAAAACTGGAAGTTTCTCCGGGAGTGGTACGAGGGGGGCCACGATGCTGAGGGCGATACTGAAGAGGAACAGTACGGGGCCGCGTACCGGCGCGCAGAGGAATTGGCCGCCGAGTTCGCCAAGTCAGCAGCAATGCCTGACCAACCCCCGGATGTCCGGGATGACGCCCGGGCCATCGCCCTGTTCCTGATGGAGAACGCCTGGGTCTATGCCGGCGCCAAACCTGAGGATCTCGACGAGCCTGTCCTGCAAGAAGTGCTGCTGGAGGTCTTCCCGCGGAAGATCTCGGGCAGCAAGTTGTTCTTCGAACGGACGATCCCGGCGACGCAGGCATTCCTGGACTGGCTTGAGGCCAAGGGCATCCTGACTGATGTAGCCGGCTTGAAGCAGACAATCGGCAAGTGGCACAAGGAGATTGTCCACAGAGGGAACGATCCCCGGTATTGGGGCATGGCCAAGGGCTTTGTCATGACAGCCCAGGATCAGGGCGTCGACTTGGGCGACGAGGAAGCGATGGATCGCTTTATGGGGGAGTACAACAGTCAGATCGAGCAGATCGGCCAATACGAACCGGCTGAGAGAGACTCCGAGCCGGTGACGGCTCCGATTGTCCGCGATGGCGCCAAGGTCGGCCGGAACGAGCCCTGCCCATGCGGCAGCGGCAAGAAGTACAAGAAGTGCTGCGGGCGATGACCCCGGTGTCTGGCAGAGACTGCTTGGCTAGCGGCAGGCCTCCCGAACTCCGTTACTGCCAGTGCGGTCACAGCTTACCGCGTGGTTTTGTGCCGTCAAGGCCGCCAAGTATGTTCGGTAAGTATGCGGGCCGAAACTCGCTGGCCCAGGACAGGGGGCATCAAACTCGCTGGTCCGCTTCACCAAGGGGCAAAAAAGTGGGACAGGCCTAAGTGCCTGTCCCTGCGGGACTTTCAGACTAGTGTGCGCGTAACGGTGTTCGGGCGAGGCAAACCCAAAATGCTGATTGATGCACGCTGAAACCAAAAAACTTGCTCAGATGGCGAGAATTGATGCCTCTGCGTAGGTGGAACACGATGAAGGCTACCTCCAGGACCGTGTCACTCGCTTGCGACGGTTGTCAGGCAAATTGGAAAGCAGTGTCTTGACACCGCTCGGCACACTATGATAGTATCTTAGCGGATACTAAAATGTACGACCCGCAAGAACTGGCCAGGCTGCTGAAGGTGCTGTCGGTCGGCACACGAGTGCAGATCGTGCAACTCCTGAAGGGCCGGGCGCTGTGCGTGGGTGCCCTGGCCGCCCGCCTGGACGTGACACAAGGAGCCGTCTCTCAGCACCTGCGCATCATGCGAGACGCCGGCCTCGTGATCGACGAGAAGCGGGGCTACTACGTCCATTACCGCTTGAACGAGGACACCCTCGCTACGTGGCGAGAGGAAATCGATAGGCTGCTGGACCCCAAGCATGGGGCCTGCACAGACACGAAGGGAGCATCGAAATGTGCGGCAATGAGAAACAGGAAGGCTGCCGGAAGCCGGAGAACCTGACCGGCAAGCCCGAGGATTGCTCGCCGGAGCAGATTCGCAAGTGCCACGGCGACGTCCAGGCTCACCGCTGCGTCGAGGCGACGGACTGCGAGCATCCCGAACGGCTTAAGGGCAAACCGGGTGAGTGCTCGTCGGAGCAGATTCGAGAGTGCCACGGCACTGACGCAGAACACCCGTGCGATACGTCGATGAGAAGTGGGTTCGAGGCGATGAACGCATGATCGTGTTGTACATCGTTACGGCGGTGGCGCTGACGGCGTCTCTCATCGCCGATCGCAGGAAGACCGCCTTGGCCCTGCGACTGGCCGCCACGCGCCTAGCGAAGATAGTCCCGGCCTTTTTGACGATGATCGTGCTGTTCTCGGTTGCGATCACGCTCCTGCCACACAACGTCCTCATACGCCTTATGGGCAAGGAAAGCGGCTGGCGTGGCCTGGCAGTCGCCTCGTGTCTGGGTTCGGGTGCGCTGATGCCCGGCTTCATCGCCTTTCCGCTGTGCGGGGCGCTGCTGGAACGGGGCGTGCCCTACATGGTGCTCGGGGCCTTCTCGACGACACTGATGTCCGTCGGGGTGCTGACCTACCCGCTGGAGCGGCACTATTTCGGCGCGAAGGTCACTCTAATCCGCAACGGTATCAGTCTCCTGATCGCTCTGATCGTCGCCATGGTGATCGGGCTGGTCTTCGGGGAGGTCCGCCTGTGAGGCCCAAGGCAAGACAGCTTGTCCACGTGGCGATTGTCTGCGGCTTCGCGATCTTGGTGGGCGTATCGTTCATTGCCGAAATGCCCCTCGGCCAGGCGATGGGCAAGACGTTCGCCACCACACTGCTGCAGATGATCAAGCTGCTCCCGTGCGCGTTTGTGCTGATCGCGCTGTTCGACGTGTGGGTCAAACGCGAGACGGTCGAGAGGCACTTCGGCAGCGGCTCGGGTGTTCGGGGATACCTCTGGGGCATTCTGCTGGGAGGCATGACAATCGGGGGGCTGTACCTGTCTTTCCCCGTGGCCTACTCGCTGTTCAGGAAAGGCGCAAAGCTGAGCGTTGTCCTTGCCTACGTCGGCTTTGCCGGCGTCTGCCGCATTCCGATGACGATGTTCGAACTGTCATTCATGGGACCGACCTTTACCGCTGTGCGTCTGGGCGTGTCGATACCCCTGATCATCGTCGCCTCGACCGTGATGGGCAGAATCCTCGAACGGTACAATTACGAGGTCAGAGAGTGACAGCGGAAACAGGCAAACCTGGCGGGACCTCGGTGGGGGAACTCGATCTGGCGGTCATGTGGAACATCAATGAGAACTGGAAACTGTGGGTCGGCGACACGAGCCACTCGGGTTCGACATACGTCCTCTGGACTGGTGATGGGTGTGGTGTGGCTGGTCATGGGCGCAACGTGGGCCATGACCCACGTGGGCCGCTGGAGTCCCAAGAGCATCGTGCGGGGAATTCAACTCTCGCTCGACATGATGCCGGCCATCCAAAGGGGCAAGACGGTCAGTTCGTGGCGGCTGCTTGGGGTCTAATGGGACAGGGGTCTACAGGGGTCTAATGGGACAGGCTACTTTTCCGGCCTCTTCGCGGCCCTGTTCTTCCTCGGGCGGCCGCGCGGGCGGAGGGTCGAGAGCAGGTCCAGCTCTGTGGC
>SDBU01006233.1_pt1 | contig 14093 bp, 12 predicted proteins | sample 2277071 | NCBI WGS metagenome assembly SDBU01 (sample SAMN10397929, study PRJNA504765) | marine sediment metagenome | isolation source: marine sediment core GS08_GC12, 126 cmbsf | place: Arctic Ocean: Gakkel Ridge, Loki's castle | collected 2008
CAAGAGATAAAACTCACCTTAGAAGAAGACCTTATTCCGGGAATATATAAAGCTGTACTCATAATAATATATGGAGGCGACAAAGTAGTTAAGGCAGAGCAATTTTTCTTAGTCTCAGAATAATCTTCTCTCGGCGGTAATCTCTTTCCTTCTCTTTTTTTGCACACTACGATCCCTTTCCGGATTCTAGACTGTAGATGAGCTTCATGTAGTAGTTACCGGGAGTTGTGTCCCAATTGATATTAATCTTGTAGTCTACTAAAACCTTGGCGTCACTGGTTGAATCCCCGTCACATAACTCTATAACACTTGATGAATCCGTGAAGGTCGCGGTCTTCCAATCGGTCTGCGTAATAGTCATATCGTTACCACTATCCAAAACCTCGTGAGCCCTAATGAACAAGTTAGCTACACTGAGTCCTGTGTACGCTGATTCTGCCCAGGTGCTGTTATCGCTGCAGAACTCATCCACTGCTGGTGATACCTCCACTCTCCAGTCACAGTTACTATCCACAACGAAGGTGGTGGCCTTGAGCTTTAGCACATAGCCGGCATCAAGATCGGCGGCAGTAGGCTTAACCCAGGTCACATCATTCTCAGAAGCTCCTATATCCATTAACCTGGAAGATCCCATATCCATAACCTGTATATTGGGAATGGATACGGATATTATAACAGGACCCGAGGTAGTGTCACTAAAGAGTCCCCCTCCCGCTGTAGGTACCATCAGCCCAATTGCCAGAGCCAGTATTGCTGCTATAGTCAGTATTTTTTTCATCTTTTCACCTCTTTCACTGTTGAGGCAAACCTTGTGCCAGATTTCTCAAAATCGTGAAAGGTGCTGCCATCAAGGGATTGGGTGTTTAATGTCCCACGCCCCGTCTTAACTTAAACTGTTAATAATTTGATGAATGTCGCTGTTTGTCCTCTCCTTGCGGCGAATTTAATATCTGACACTATGACCGATTCTGGACATTTTAAGTGACCTATAATCTTTGGGGAGAGGAGTACAATTTTGACCAGAAGTAGGCCGAAAATGTTCCTCCAGGGAGTTCTTCTATGTCAAAATGAGGCAGCAAAAGTAGCCGAAAAGTGTTAATGGAAAGAGATGTACAAATTTGACCGAAAGAGAATAAGGAGAATGCATCTGTGGTCGGTAAGAAAAATTGGGAAGTCTTTTAGATAAGCCATTCAGAGTGAAACCAGGTGGCTTTTTTTTATCTCGCTAAGACCTGGCAAAGAACTTGCTCTTGAACATAATGAAGGCTGGGTTGCGTGTAAGTACTCAGTGAACCACGTCATTGCGAACGAAGTGAAGCAATCTCAATCTTCATCAGAGATTGCCACGTCGTCCTGAAGGCCTTCAGAACTCCTCGCAATGACAAGAAGGAACGTACTTCACTGAATATTTAGATTGCGTAAAGGCAAAGTGTCAAGAGAGAAGTTTATGACTGAAAATTCCAAAGTTCTGGTTATTATCCCGGCTTATAATGAGGAAAAAAGTATTAAAAGGGTAATTAAAGAGGTCCAAGAAAATGTTCCCGGAGGCGAGATGGTGGTTATTGATGATGGTTCTACCGATGCTACTTCTCGAATTGCCCGTCAAGCCGGAGCAGTTGTTCTTTCCCACCCTATAAATTTGGGCGCCGGTGCTGCCACCCAGACAGGTTACAAATATGCCCTGGAGCATTCTTATCAGTTTGTAGTTCAATTGGACGCCGATGGCCAGCATTCCCCTCGACATATTGATGACTTGCTAAATGTTTTAAGAAATGATTCTATCGATATAGTGATAGGCTCTCGTTTTTTAGGCGAGAGAGAGTATAAAGTTTCCTGGATTAGAAAGTCAGGGATGAAAATCTTAGCATCTATTGCTTCTCTCATAATTGGTCAAAAGATAACTGATTCTTCATCAGGTTTTCGGGTCCTCAAGAGGAAAGTTGTAGATTTTTTTGCTAATATTAATTATCCTTCAGATTATCAAGATGCTGATGTAATTATCCTTACTCATTTTGCTGGATTTCGTATTAAAGAGGTACCTGTTACCATGTATGAGTCTATAAGTGGAAAATCTATGTTTGATGGGGGGAAGCTGATTTATTATGGTTTTAAGATGCTCCTCTCCATCATGGTTACTTTACTGAGAGAAAAGCCGCAAAGGAGGAAATAAGATGCCTCTTCGACAAAAGGTTTTAGCCATTTTATTAAGCGTAGGGCTTCTTATTGTTATTTTTGAACTGGTTCGCCGAAGGAAATTAAGAGAGGAATACTCCTGGCTCTGGATGCTGACTGGTGCAGTTGTCTTTGTTTTAGCTATATGGCATGATTTATTGTTGTTTATGACCCACTTGGTGGGAGCTGCTTTGCCTGCATCTACGCTCTTTTTCTTCGGTATTTTTTTTCTGGTATTAATTAATTTATATTTTTCAGTAAAAGTTTCCACTTTAACAAGTCAGATTAAGAAGATTGCTCAGAAACTTGCCATTCTTAATAATAGAGTTGAAAATCATTCCTCAAAAAAACAAAAATTGAAGAAGGCCAGCTAAGAATGCACTTTATCCTATCATACCATAGCCAATAAACAAAATAAAGATCCTACCAAAATTGATATCCTTGGACAAATAACCTCTATTATATAATTTTGACTATATCTGTAACGGGTCTCATTCCTAAAAGTTAATCCTATTGTCAATTCATATAAGAGACTAGGTAATGTTTTTATTAAAACAATTGCATTCTTACGGGTAAATAGAGTAACTTTCATTTCCCATATCCCTGGAGTATACTGTCCGCCAATTATAGAACTTTTTATAAAATATTTCATTCTCATTTTCTCAGCCGGAACTAAATGATAAACAATCATTTCTGGACTATAATATATCTTTACATCTTTAAATCTTTTTCTCGCCTCAACTATCAGCTTGGTTTCTTCACCATAACCCATTTTTGTCCCTTTCATACCCAAATTTGAATCGAATCCTCCTAAAAGATTGAGCAGTTGTTTTTTGAAAATAATATTTGAACCGAAAATATATTCATTATTTTCCAAAAAACGCGCAGTGTCTCCATTGCTTCTAATTTCATATTTATCCAAAAACCACTTTGGTTTTTCAGTAAGATAATATGGATAAATCGGCCCACCCAGAATATCTGGTTTGATCTCTTCAATAGTTTTAACAATATTTCTCAACCAATGTTTATCAGCTTTTGCATCATCGTCAATACATGCTACATATTTAGCTTTTGCATTTTCATAACCAGCGTTTCTTGCATCACTTAATCCTTGGTCCGGTTCATAAATATATCTTAGATTCCAGTCGGAGTATTTACCTATAAAGTCCATAACTGTTTCTTTAGTATTATCTGTAGATGCATTGTCAACCATAATTATTTCATAAAGATTGCGGTCCAAGCTCTGATTTATTAAACTTTCAAGCGTTCCTCTTAAAAGTTTAGAACGATTATAGGTGCATATTACTACTGAAATTTTATACATATTTCTTGATAAAAAAATAAAACTATCTTGAGCCATATTTCGCCACGAACTTGACCAAGTTTCTTTTTACTTTCAATAAGATATTGCCCCTAATATATCTAGGTATGCATCGCACTGAACTTAAAAGGCCCGTCTTTAAAGCTGCGATGCAAATATAATTACTCAATTTTCTTTCTGATATCTTTCTAATCTTTTCTTTATTCAGGCTACACGGAGCATTATCTACTATTTTTTCATTTATTTTATTAATTAATTGGATTGAATATAACAACTCATTCTTAGTAAAGGTGTCCAAATAATCATAATTAATATTTTCAAAGTTATCCCAAATAAAACATAATATTTCATCATCTATTTTTCTATCAATTAAATGCTCTAAATTATTTTCAACGACAGTCTTTACTGTTTCCGTCTGGCTACTTCTTCTTTTGGAACTAATCGAATTATTGGTTATCCTCCATTTTACCAATACCTTTTGGATTTGATGAATTTTTGTTACCTTTGAAATTCTACTCCAGAGTTCGTAGTCCTGTGCATTTTTTATAGTCTCGTTATAGCCCCCATTATTAATTACCAATTCTTTTTTAAATAATATAGAGCAATGCGTTAAGCAATTCCTAAAATTTAAAATATAATAAATATCTTCAGAAGAATAATTGCATTTCCAAAAATCTGTTCTATTGCCTACATTATCGATAACGTCATTCCAACTCCCTACAATTCCAACGTCCGGGTTCTTCTCCATATATTCATATTGCACTTCCAATCTATTTGGATAAGATATGTCATCTGCATCCATCCGAGCAATGTATTCACCCTTGGCGAGCCTTAACCCTTTATTCAAAGACTTAGTTAAACCCATATTCTTCTCATTATTGATTATTCTTATCCTTGAGTTATGGTAACTCTGCAGAATCTCTGCAGTCCTATCAGTTGAGCCATCATTGATAATCAGAAATTCAAAATCCTTAAAAGTCTGGTTTAGGATGCTATCGACTGCTTCACGAAGGTATTTTTCCCCCTTATGCACAGACATTAAGACTGTAATTTTTGGATTAGTCATATTATTTTTAGGCATTTCTCTTTAGGAGAGGCATCAACTGTTTCACTTTATTTTTACCAGTAGTTATTATCTTCTTGAGTCTGTTCTTAAAACTATACTGATTCTTCAATAACTTTTTATCAAAACTTGTTTTCTGTTTGAATTCATAATCTACAAGACATTTACTATCCACACCATAAAAAAACTTTGCTTTTACATCATATCCAGGTAAATATAACAATCCTAAATCGTCGATATATTCATAAAGATTATTCTCTAAAACATAATTATATAAGGGACTATTTGGGATCCCCACAAAAACATTAAATCCATATATGTGTGGTTTTAATTTATCCATCAATCTTTTAGTGAGTGAATAATCCTCGTAAGTTTCTTCCGGTGTACCCACAATAAGACTGCAATAGGTTCTAATCTTATATTTTTTACACCAATTAATAGTTCTTTCTATTTGCTCTACAGTAATTTTTTTGTTTAATCCATCCAAAACTCTTTGACTGCCACTTTCAACTCCTGAATAAAAAGCTCTACATCCCGCAACACTCATTAATCTAACCAATTCTTCGGACATATTATCTACTCTTGTCTCACAAGCCCAGTGAATATTAATATTCCTTTTAATTAACTTTTCACAAAAATCTTCTGTTCTTTTTAAATTCAAGGTAAAATTATCCTCTCTAAAATAAATGCCCTTTGCACCAAAATTTCTTACTAAATATTCAATCTCGGAAATAATTCTATCTGCGCTGTAGTAAGTATATTGCTTACCCCATATAGAACTTACAGAGCAAAAAGAGCAGTTAAATGGACAGCCCCTACTGGTATTCATGGTAAAAACAGGCTTTATATCCATCCAAGGGCAAGAATAGTCATAAGGCAGCTTGTTAAAAATATCCCAAGGGGAGAATGGGAGTGAGTCTAAATCTTTTATTCTACCTTTTCTAATGATCCTTTTATTCGTTTTACCATTAATTATTTCTAAGATTGCTCTTTCTCCCTCTCCCTGAACGACATAATCCACAAAACCTGGAATGGTATTAAGAGCTACTGACGTGTGAGGTCCACCAATAATTATTTTGCCATTCCACAAACCTCTTTTTCGCAGATTTTCGATCTCATTAAACATTCTCAAAGTGTCTCGATAACAGATAGTATTCGCATAAATGCCAACAAAATCAATATTATTTTTTTGTAAATAGCCTTCTTCAATAAAATTTGATGGCTTCAAATAATTATCAATGAAAAATATTTTATGCCCTTCGTTTCTTGTCACGGACATAAGGGACCCCAATCCTAATGGTGGTCTTTTCTCAGTTGTAAAAAACGGACTTATTTTCGGTGCCGCTGATGTGGTAAAGAGTATGTTCATGTATCTATTTACCTCTACCTCCTAAAGATAAAATTAATAAGCTTTTCAAAGGCGTGCGATTTTGGATAAGTATCGCAATGTGTATCGTAATTAATAGCTTGTTCAAAAACCGCTTTTAATCGATTATCCCATGTATGCCTCTTGAGTGCTACGAGATATCCTGCTCTTGTAATTTTCTCTCTTTCCGTATCATTGTTAAGGTAATATTTTATCTTTTCTACTGCATCATCAATATTCTTATAGCACACTGTCTCTGAGCCTAAATCATAATAATCTTCTAACTTATCAACATAATCGGTTAGCAGAAAGCCACCACACATTGGAACTTCGAAGTGCCGTGCCTTAATTTGCTTAACATCTTCACCATAACTTGAAGCACTAATATTTAGATTGATTTTACTCAAATTAAAGATATCAATCATGTTATTGAAAGATATGCGTTCTGACCAGCCTCGGCCAAAGGTATTAATTTTGATTTCTCTATCCATAAGTCTCTGAATAAACTTCTCCCTAATTCCATGTTTTTGTCCAACAAAACTAACATCGTATGTCTTTTCTTTTATATTTTTGTTTACATAAAATCTTTGATTAGCACCCCATTGGCACAAGATGGGATGAAAGTGCAGTTGTTTATATTTCTCAAATGCTACGGGAGAAGTAGTTACTTGAAAATCTAAATATGGTGAAATTTTCTTAGAAAAACCATCAAATCTCCACTGATCGTCAGAAAACCAACCAATAATCTTCACTCCTAGCTTTTTAATTCTTAAAAGTGTGTTAAGTCTAATCTGGTTTTGATAGGTTATATAGAATATATAGTCAGGTTTTTCTTGCTTAACAAAGTTTAACAGCTCAACATTCATTTTATCTCTGCCTATTTGTTGAATTCTTTCGTAGTAATTATATCTAACCGTATTGGGAAAAAGGAATTTGATTGGCTCGTAGTGGTTAATATCATGATCGTAATTGATACAACCAACAGTTAACACTAATATTTTACAATTATTATTCATTTTGCCGCCAACATATCAATCATTTGTTTCATGCGTATTTTGACAGTATGTTCTCTTAAAATCCTATCTCTACAACGAGCTGTTATTTCTCGTCTTTCCGCAGGTTTAGAAAGATAATGGTTTACCTTGTCAATTAAGTCTTTTGTATTATAAAAGCAAATGAGTTCTTTCCCGATTTTAAACATTTCATCCAAATCCTTTCTATATTCAACAAGAGGAAATCCCCCACAAAGTACGATTTCAAATAAACGGATATTAGGACTGTTAATATGTAAATAATTCCCTTGTATATCAACATTTATTTTAGTAATATTATAAAACTTTCTTTTTCCCTCGATTGAAATCGAATCGGAAACAATCTTCTTTTTTAAATTCTCCGAAATAAGAACATTTGCTAACTGAGGGCCGAATATTTTGAAATTAAAATCAACCAAGTTTTCAAAAAGTTGGACTCTATTTTTATACAAGCGACCCACAAATCCAATATTGCACTTGTAAAATTCCCGTTCTTCATCACAGATTTCTGGTACTGAATTTAGTTTTTCATCTACACAAACCGAAAGATGAAATGCCTTCTTAACATTTGCTGTTTCCCATATTGGCATAAGATAACCATCAAGACAAAATACTGCATCATATAAAGGCAAACAATCGGATTGGTGTCTATTCCAGATATGTATGTTGGATTCCCATAAAACAATAAGAGCATTTGTTTTGTTCTTGATGTCAATTATTGTTTCCGGTAAAACTACCCAATTGGATTCCAGTATAAAAACCTGATTAAATTTTTCATTTCTTATTTTCTTAAATAACCGTCTATTGAAAAGCCAATGTCCTAAATCTGGCTGTGGATAATATCTGATAGTTCTCCAAAGTGAATACGAGCCTTTCTCAAAAAGAGCTAAGTTCTTGCTTATTGGAAATATCTCGGAATAATATCCTAGTTCGTTAAATGCATTATTTATAGAAATTTCTAACAAACTACTACTTGGAGAATGTGCCACAATCAAAATTTTTTTAATATTTTTCACATGTGGATTCTTCTTAATAATTATTTCAGGTTCTCTTAAATATATTACCGGAAGTCTACTAATCCTTCGAACAATCGCATCCCTAACTCTCATTATTTTCCAGTATATAGATTTAAGTAATTTCATTAACAATGACATCTTCTTCCTTTATTTTTGTCATTCCTTTATCTCTTTAAAGATAAACTTGCGTTTTCCTATCTTTATATATGGAGGAGGGAAGGGTTCAAATATCAATGCTCTTATTTTATTGCAAGTCTCCCTATCCAATTTTATTTTGCGAGAGGGAAATTCTCTTTCGTAATATTTTGACTTGGATATGTTCAAAAAATAAGGTTTGACTTTATCCAGATTGGGGAATATCTCCTCAAATAATTTTATGCCCAAATCAGAAACTTTATTATAGATATCTTTTCCTGTCCAATCATCCCTTATTTTAATTTTTTTCTGAGCTATTATAGGTCCGCCATCTATTTTTTCAGTAATGCAATGTAAAGTTACTCCTGTATATTTGTCGCCTCTTATTAAACTCCAAGTTGTTGGATAACATCCACGATGAACCTGAGATAAAGCAAGATGAAGATTTATACATCCATATTTAGGAATATTTATAAGTTCTCTCTTTAATATCTGATCAAAATAAACTACTACAATCAATTCTGGATTTAATTTTTTGATGAGCCTGATGTTATTTGGGCTATTTATATTCCTTGATTTATAGACCTTAATCTTGTAAAATTGGGCTATCTCTGCAGCAGACCTATACCAACGACCTCGTGATTTATCATTAGGATTTACAAATACAGCAACTATTTCTTTCTTGTTTTTAAGTAGATATTCTAGGCATCCACATCCAACATTCTTCCCACCCATAAAAATTATCTTCATTACCTTGTCCATTTTATGCCTTTTTACCGAAATCTAATATACACTCAATCACTCTACTTACATCTTCATCTGATAAACCCGGATGCATAGGTAACGAAAGAATTTCTTTAAAAATTTCCTCTGCATTAGGCAACAGTGGTCTATTCCCGTAGCAGGGATATAAATGGATTGGCTTATAATGAACTCCAATAACAACCCCGTTTTGCTCAAGATAACGACTGAGTTCATCTCTCCTTCTGCTTTTGCATTTGATACAATATATGTGCCATGATGACTCAGAATCACCTGTATCTTCTGGTGGAGTTTCAATCCAGTCAATGTCCCTGAAAGCCTCTGTATACTTTTGGGCAATCTGCTTTCGCCGTTTGTTCATACCTTCTAACTTGTTCAATTGGACAAGACCTATAGCGGCTTGAATATCGTTCATATGACACTTAAGACCAATTTCATCAACAGAATACTCCCACCAATATTTTTCATCTAATTTTGTTCTGTCCCATGTTCCTTTATCAATTCCTAACCAGCGTAATCTTTTTGCTCTTTGAGCCATTTTCTCATCATTTAAAGTTAAAGCACCGCCATCACCCATAGATAAATTCTTTACCGCATGAAAACTGAAACAACCTATATCACTCAGTGAACCACATCTTTTGTCTTTATATTTAGCGCCACAGGCGTGTGCCGCGTCTTCGATAATAGGGATATTTCCTACGATTTCCCTTAATCTATCAATGTCAACTGGCCTTCCAGAGTGATGAACAGGGATAACGGCTTTTGTTCTTTGTGTAATTTTTCTTTTAACATCATCTAAATCTATATTTAATGTTTTTTTATCCACATCGCAAAAGATAGGGACTGCTAAATTATAAACAACAATATGTGCGGTAGATACAAAAGTCATAGTCGGGACAATAATTTCATCACCATTCTTAATATTTAAAAGTTTTAATGCCAGATCAAGGGCAGAAGTACATGAATTTACGCCTACTACATATTTTACGCCAATATATTCTGCGAACTTTTTCTCAAATTCTGCTGTTTTGGGTCCTAAGCCAATCCATCCGGACTTCAGAACCTCTGTGACTGCATCGCATTCTTCTTGACCCATACACGGTTTAAATATTTGAATTACTTGCTTCATCTTCATTCCCTCTTTTCAATTCTAATATGATGGCCAATAGGTAAATCACCATTTTTCATTTCGTCATAAAAATATTTGTTAAAATATCTATTTATTTCAGGTAATCTAGAACACTTGTGATGGTCGATCAAATAGTGACCCAATAGCAATGCAATATTCATTAATGAGCCGCAAGGCGTTATTTTATAAGCGACTGTATTATTATAGGATTTTAAAAGTAAATGAAGTTCTTCTACTGTGGGTACACCATATTCAATATGTTCTTTGGTTTGAAATGCCCCTGTCACTTTATAAAAAAATTCGTTATAATCAGGATATTTTGATGGTAACATAGTCGGCACCACAATATGGACCTCTTTTTTGGCAACTCGGATTATCTCAGATATAAATCTCTCTCGTAAATGTCTTGGGACATGTTCCAGTGTGTCTGTTGTACAAACAACATCAAAACTATTATCTCCAAATGGTAAAGGAAGAGCTGTGATACCGTTTGTATCAATGTCGGCTAAAAAGTATTTTTGATTCGGTAGAAAGTATCCCAATAATCCATTTCCACCACCAACATCTAGAACAGAAACACCCTTATATCTAGAATTGACCGAATCTGCTACTGTTCTAAATCGTACATATTGATCAGCCGGAAATTCAAGTAAATCGGGAACTTTCTGAGTTATAAGTCCAAAATCAACTGTAGCTCCTAAATAATAAGCAGTTCTATAGCACGCAATTGCTAAATTAATATTCCCGACTTTAGAATAGACTTGTGCGAGCTGCGAGTGTAATTGTTCGTTTAAGGGCTCGTTTGCAATACGAGACTTAATCTCGTCAATAGGGTTAAGTCCATTTACTGATGTCTTATTTTCATGATGGATAAGCTTCTTTGAGTCTCTTTTTACTTTCCTTGGGATTAATTGGGATAATCGAAATTTTAGCTCAAAGAATTTTGTCTTAACTCTATTATAGAAATTAGATTCCTTTTCGGGGAAAGAAACAAGCGTACATTGTTTACACATTTCTACCTTGTCTCTATTATTTGTACTCAGTAATCGTTTCATATTTTGAAATTTTTTTCCATAATATATTTCTTGAAAAGAGCTTTTATTAATATTTCCTATGATTGATTTTTCTGAAGCATTTATTACCGCACAACACGGAAGAATACTTCCATCAACTTTAAAATTCCAGTCTCCTTCGACTAACCTATAACAGCTATTTTTGATATATTTTTTATTAGGGAACAGATTATTTTGTCCCTCATAATCATGCACAGACCTAAAAACAACTGACATATCCTCACTAAAGATGTTTTGAAAATTTCTTACAATTTCATTTTGGTGGAGAGGAGGAAAAGGCACCATGCTGTAATCAGGGACTATCGCGCTAATTTTATAGTTGATATCGTGTTTTTTATTCTTCTTATAAAAACCTACAAAATTATTAATACCATCAACAATTTTTCTCCAAGAATTTTTCCCCATCCAATATTCACATGTCTCTTTATCCCCTTGTCCACTTATACTAAAAACAAGCTCGTTTATAACATTATATTTACACAGAATTCTTATTGCCTTTAGAGTTAATACAGTAGCATTTGTATAAATGTATCTATATTTAAACATTTTATAAATTTGTTTCTGCTCGAGCAGAAACAAAATTCTTTCAAGCTCAGGATGCAATAAAGTTTCTCCCCTACCTACAAGAAATAGGCGCTTTCTATATCTGATGTTTCTTAAATCATCAAGAATTATTTTTAATTGGTCAATAGTCATGTATTTGATTGAAGAAGGTTGTTGTATAGGGCACATTCTACATTTTAAATTACATCCATATACTAATTCAATCCCTACTTCTTTTACACTAACCTTTCTATCTATTGATTTGTTTCTTTCCATTCACAGTCTCCCATTCATAATCTACTGAAAAGGCTGGACAAGATTTCCCTGTTCTTGGATAATCCGAAACAACGACAAACTCACCCATTGCACCTGCCCCATAAGGTGCTGTCATAGATTTATTGAAGATAATAACTCCTACAATAAAGTTGCCGCTGTTCACATATAACCTATGTATTTTTGCTTTAAAAGAACCTTTGCCTTCTATTGATTTAATTTTAATATCTTTCATTGCTGTATTTCCGCCATAACAATTTAACCCATCATCTCTAAATATCGTAAATGCAAGGATAGGATTCTCTATTTTGGTTTCTGCAAAATATTCTACACTTATTATGATTCCTTCACTGCTATGAAATACATTTTTTTTCTCACCATCAAGATCAAAGGTTTCAACTTTCTTTATCTTTACCAAATTGCTCCCTTTATTCAAACCAAACTGCTCTCTAATGGATATTTCCTCACCTGCTAGTGCTTGATAAGTTTGCACAGCTCTATTCGCATCACCAATAAATCTCATTTCACCTTTATCTAACACAATAACTGTGTCACACATAAATCGGATTGTATGCAAGTTGTGTGAAACTAATACCGTAGGAATTCCTTTTTGTTTATAATTTTCGATTCTTGAGAACGCTTTTTGCTGAAATTTATAATCCCCCACAGCTAGTACCTCATCCACTAACAAAATATCAGGTTCGCAATGTACTGCTACAGCAAATCCCAACCTCACAAACATCCCGCTTGAATAAAATTTCACAGGCACATCAATAAAATTACCAATGTCTGCAAATTCTACTATTGAGGAGAATTTTTTATCCACTTCTTTCTTCGTCATTCCCAATATTGCAGCATTGATATAGACATTTTCTCTACCCGTAAGCAAAGGATGAAAGCCTGCACCTACCTGTATCAATGCTCCCACTTTACCCTTAACAGCAATTTTACCTTTATCGGGCCAGAAAATGCCGTTGAGAAGTTTCAGTAATGTAGTTTTCCCAGAACCATTAGGACCAATAATTCCAAGAGTTTCTCCCTTTTTTACCTCAAAAGAGACACCGTCTAAGGCCCAGAATTCGTTCTTTCTCAAGTTTTCAGGATGGGAACCCATTCCCAATATGTTTCTTCCAATATCTTTTATACCATAAAGCATAGACCTTTTTAATGATTTACAATATTTTTTGGAAACATTTTCAACTTTTATGGCTACTTTGTCATTCATTTTAGACTCTTTCGGCAATTCTTGTTTCAGTCAAGTGGAAGGCAATTAAACACACGATAAGAATGATGACCGAGATAGCACTTGCAATTAAAAAGCCTTTTAGTTCGGGAACTTTCCCCATTAATACAAGGTCTCTGGGTGCTGAAACTAAATAATATAATGGGTTATATTTTGTAATGCGTGCAAGCATTCCTGTTGTTGGTTTTGCGTATAAAACCGGCGTTAAAAACATTAAAAATGTCATCAGCATTGAGAGCATGTTTCCAATGTCTCTCATAACTCCATTTAAAAGCGATAAAATAAAGCCAAGCCCAAGAGTAAGTAGCATTATGGGAACTATGACTATGGGGATCCATAAAATTGCTATGCTTGGTGTAATCCGATAATAGGCAAATAGTACACCCACTAAAATAAATTGAATTAAAAATGATACAAGTGACTGCCCGGTAGATGCGATTACCAACGCTTTTTTAGAAAAATTAATCTTTACTATCATCGAGCCTGCCTTTACCAATGAATTTGAACTGGCCACTAACCCTGTTGAAAATAGCTGCCAGAATGCCATACCCAGTATGGCATAGATTGGATAAGGCACATTAATATTGCCAATGGTGAATATTCCAGAGCGATTTAAAATGATAAATGTGCCTACACTAACAAGGGGGATAATCAGTGCCCATATAATTCCAATGAATGATTGTTTATATATTGCAAAAAAATCTCTCTTGAATAACTGATAGGTAAGCCACTTATTCTTTTTTAATTCATGATAAATCTCGCTAAAAATAGATAAGTAGCCTTTTCTTAAGGAATTATCCGGCTCGTATGTAGTGATTACTTTACTCATGTATAACCCGATCTTTGTGTGTGATTTTTGTTCCGTTGACTGATTATCAATGCCGAAGTTTTGAATAATTTCCTGAGATTCTTTTTCCATTATCTTTCTTTTGCATTTGCTATCTTCCCAAAATTTCTTTTTGTTGG
>SDBU01006234.1_pt1 | contig 14092 bp, 11 predicted proteins | sample 2277071 | NCBI WGS metagenome assembly SDBU01 (sample SAMN10397929, study PRJNA504765) | marine sediment metagenome | isolation source: marine sediment core GS08_GC12, 126 cmbsf | place: Arctic Ocean: Gakkel Ridge, Loki's castle | collected 2008
TCCACACGAACTCACGACTGCAAAGAATGTGGATATATAGCAGATCGAGATGAAAATGCTGCTTGGAATATATTGAGACTCGGGCTAGAGTCTCTGGGTGTAACCCTAGAAGCTCCCACTATAACGCCTTGCGTTTAGTGGGAGAGTAGTCACAAATTCTTGTAATTCCTCGACGAATTACAGACGCTCTTCAAAAATTTTTCGCAGCCGTTCAATTTCTTTTTTGCTTTCGCAGTAGCTTGGCTCTACAGGAGATCTCTTTGTGTTTTTCTTGATCACAAAGGCAATGAAATCATCTATCGATAGAATCTCTGTGCCGATATGTCGACATTGGTGAGCAAGGCCACTATCAGAGGTGACTACAGTGAGGGTTCTGGGGCTTTTCCTTTGCTCCACCAATTCTATGATATAGGTATCTGCTGTTTGGCCCTTTGGGGCATAGATCACTTCCAGGTGGGAAAGTATTGCACATTGAGGAAATTCTCGCATTTGCTCAGCGCTGTCGAACACGATCGCAACGCGACCCTTAAAAGGGGAGAGCTTTTCGTTAAGAACGTGAATGAGCGATTCTCGACGTTCTTCAAGGGGGCTTTTCTTGGATCCGTCTATCCGAAATAAAAAATTGTAGCCATCAATGAGATAGTACACTGCTGTCTAAATGGATGAGGATTTTATCAATAGCTTTGCGTCGATGAGAAATGCGATTTTTGACTTCTTCTTCGAGCTGGGCAAAGGTTTTGTTGTAATCATGTTTTTTGAAGAGGCTGTCATAGCCAAATCCTTGGCCTCCTCGCTCTTCTTCGATGATGGTGCCTTCACAACGTGCGCTCACGCATTTCTCCAGTCCTTCAGGGGTTGCAACGGCGAGACAACATTCGAAAAAACCATCGCGGTCTTCTCCATTGAGATCTTTCATCGCCTCGAGGAGTTTCTTTCGGTTGTCTTTGTCTGTTGCATTTTCTCCACTATAGCGGGCTGAGAGAACTCCAGGCGCCGCTCCAAGAGCTGGAATGACGAGCCCTGAGTCATCGGCAATCACCCATGCTTGCAAGGCTGTAGCTGCATGAGTCGCTTTCAAAATGGCATTTCCTTCAAAGGTTGTTCCTGTCTCACCAGGTGGTTCATAATCGGGGAAATCGATCAGTGAAAAGAGATCCCATTTGGTTTGACCTTTGAGCATAGATCGGATTTCTCGAATCTTATGAACGTTTTTGCTGGCTATGATGAGTTTCATGAAGAGCCTCTTACATTTTTGTGAAAACTGAAAATATCACTTTAACGCCGAAACTGTAAAGCTTATAAAGCACAACGGATGTTTTCGATGGTGTGCTTTTTGTTTTGCAATTCAATGGTATCGCCTTTTTTCAGTCCGACCATTGATTTTGCGAGCTTCGATTGGAATGAAAGGATGTTGTTGTCGATATCGGTATCCCAAGGGCCGAGAAAAGTGTAGGATATGGCTTTTCCATCTTCATCCTTGCAATCGACTATGGTTCCGACGCCAACTTCGCTGGTGTCGATTTCTTCTTTTACTAAAATGCGCGCGTTATTGAGCTGATCTGAGAGGAATTTGAGTTCTGTTTGTAGGCGGTCTCTTTTTTCGAGAGCAGCTTTGAACTCGGCATTTTCTCGCAAATCTCCATGGGCTCTGGCTACTTCGATTTCTTTTGCATTTTCTACGGTTTCGACTGTGCCGATTTGTTCAATTCGTTTCTGTAGGGTGAGGTAGCCTTCTTTTGTGGTCCAAATGACTTCTTCTTCGTCTTCTTCCAATTCTTTCTCTTTTTTAGAAAGGGAAGGATGAACGACTGCAGCGAGGGAATGAAAGATTTTGATGTCATGGTCAGATAAAGAATGGCATTTTGTCACAAGAAGTAAGAACTCCTGGACATCGGTAATGCTGGCTAATTTCATGATTTTACGGACGATGGCATAGCGTCCTGTGGAAAAAATGCCGTGCATTTTTTTGATGAGGTCTCGTCTTTCTCCTTTTTGCTCGAGGAAACTCAAGAGGATGAGAAAGGCTTCGAAAAAGCGGGACTTTCCTTCGTCATCGCTCAATGGGAGGCTTGAATCAGTCATGATTTTTTGGAAGTACCAGATCACAAGATCGGGATATTGTTGAGGATAAGCACTCAATTCGAGAAGCTTTTTTTTCAGGTCTTCTTTTGCTTCTGATTTGATGAGTTCTCCGATGACGTAATCGCGAAGGGAACTGTGTTCGACGGTAAGGAGGAGTTTTAAGAAGAGATTTTGCCAATCTTCGCGGATTTTTCGAGTGGCCATGAGGGTTTTCTTTTTGAACGATTGGATCGAGATCTCGGAAAGGATTTTTTCAATGGATTCTGTTTTTTTGAGTAACTCGGTAATAGGAGGATAGTCTTTTTCTCCGCTTAAATCTTGTAAAAAGAAATGGACTTGCAACTCTTGTGCTTCGGTGATTTCTTGGAATGAGAGGAGTTCTTTTAACTTTCCAATCAGAGAATCTTTGAAGGTTGCATTTTTGAGGGTGTCGGAGAAATCTTTTAGAAAGCTGTAAATCATTTGAATGAGGCTATCGGCATCGGGTTTGCTTTCAAGAGCTTTTTGTAGGCGCTCTTCATGGGAGACTTCTTCTTTCAATAGACGAAAAGGGCGTTTGAGATCAGAAGGAGATTCAATGCGGGTATCTTTTTTGATTTTATTGCGAGTATTTTGCCACCAACGATTCCATTCTTTTTCTGGGATGACAAGTTCGCAAAGCTCATCCTTGATTTCGAGGGCGGTTTTAGGCCCAAGATCATTGAGAAGCAGACGAATCACATGGACAGGATTTTTCTTGGCCTTTTCTTCGAGTGCATCGGGATTGCCGAACCGTTCTGCCAAAAAATGGTCTTCGGGGATAGGAATGAGAGTGGTAAAGGCATTTTTAAAGGACATCTCTTTGCGACCTGGAACGTAGTCAAATTCCATGTTAAGCTGTTCGCGAAGCATAGAGACGTCAATGATTTCACCAACACCCCAGCCAGCTGTGTGAAAGACAAAATTATTTTTTTTCATGTGATTGAGAAGGAGATATTGGCTAATGGATCCTTTAAAACTATTCCCTCCTCCGCGGAGACCGATGAGGCGCATTTTTTCTGCAAAATCTTTTTCCTCACCAAATTTTTCTGTGAGATGTTGAATAGTGAGCTGACGCAAAGTAGGGTTTTCGGTGATCTCGAGATCGACAATGAGGCGCAGGATCTCATCAGAAAGAGGACCTTTTTCAATTTTTCCCCATAATGGCAGAGCTCTTTCGACATGGCGACCTATATATTCAACGAGTTCAGATTTTTTTACAGCTTCAAGAATATTACGAAAATCTTGCCCATCCACTTCATCTGAAGAGGTGTATTCTTCCCAGAGGCGCATGATAGCTGGCGAATCATGATTTTCTATTGCTTTTTCAAAGTCGACTAAATACCCCATTTGATTTGAATTCTCCTGAATTGTGCTCATATGAAATTATTTCTCCCGCGTACCTGTCGAGTATAGCTCTTCTCTCAATTATTTTCAATAAATCCTGAGATTGAAAAAAAGAAAAATACCCTTTACTTTGAGGTCCATTGACTCGTGACTGGAAATGAAATTTTTCCTATACTCAAACAACAAAATAAAAAATTGGGAATTTGACAAAGAGGTTCCACCGCTTTTTCAGATAAGAAGAGCTGCAGTGTTCATAGACACGGAGCGAGGAGTAGATGAAAAAGCAGTGGAAAAACCGATGCAGTCAAAAATCAATTCTTTATTTTGTTTGAGTGTATTATTTTTTCTTTCGATTTCTTCTATCGGTTTGGCAGAAGATGGTCGTTGTCTCTTTCGCGATCTAGTGCTTGTGGAGGAAATCGATCGTGATCTTCATGACGAGCTTCCTTTCTATTATAATTTTTCCTTTGTAGGCGGTTATTTCAATATGCCTTCCGCACGCTTTCCCAAATCAGGGGATATTGCTTTTGGAGCCTCCTCAGTTCCCCCTTATTCTGTTTTTGGAGCGAATTTCGCTGTTTTTCATCGAATCGAACTCTCAGCCAATTACCGCGTTTTCCGTGGGGTTGAGGAATCTAACTTTGGACGGGAAGGTTTTGGGGATGATGCTGATCGGATTGGCAATGTCAAATTTGGGATTCTAATGCCAGAGGATGGATTTCCTCATTTCCCTTCCATTGCCTATGGCTTAGATGATTTTATCGGAACAAAGCGCTTTAGTTCACAGTATTTCGTCGCAACCAAAACTTGGCGAAAGTACAATTTTGAACTTTCTCTTGGTTATGGTCGTGGACGGATCAAAGGGCTTTTTGGTGGAGCTGCTTGGACTCCTTTTCGGTGCGCAGGGATTCCATTTCTCAAGGATCTCTCTCTTCTCGTGGAATATGATGCGAATAACTACAAAAAACATCAGACGGAACATTTTAAAGGACGGAGTATTTCTTCTCGTGTGAATGGGGGGCTTGCCTATCTCTTGGGAGATACATTGCAGCTCAATATCGGCTCTGTGCGAGGAGAAAAATTAGGGGGCTCGGCATCGATCCGCTTTCCCCTTGGATCGACAGAGGGGATTTTCCCAAAGGTGGATGATCCTTGTCCATATACTTCTCCTGTTGATATCGAGCCAATTGGTTTGATTCGCCCAGAAAGAGAGTTTGTCTGTGATCTTGCCTGTAGTTTTGCCGACCAAGGACTCGATTTGTATGATGCCTATTTCATTTGTGATGAAACCCTCGACAAACAACTGTATCTGAAAGTGGTCAACAATCGCTATCGGGAAGAGTCCGTTGTCAGAGAGAGAATCCAGGATTTGCTTGCTGCGCTTGTTCCCGCAAATATTTCGAGTGTCAAAGTGGTGATTGAAGCAGATGGGGTGGAAAGTCACAGCTATTGTTTTCGGGTAAGCGATCTTTTTGCTCTTCGCGAGTGTTGTATGAGCAACTGGGAATTGGAAACGCTTTCCCCGATGAAGGAAGTGGGATGTTCGCTCGATCCTTATGAAACCCGCCTTCTCTTTCAAAGGCAGCGAGAGGTGTGGACCCTCACAATGCGGCCTCGTGTGATTTCCTTTTTTGGATCTACAACGGGAAAATTTAAATACAGTGTGGGCCTCCTTGGCGCCTTCGAGGGGTTTTTGCCAGGAGGGATGATTTATCGATTGCAAGGCTCTTATTCTGCTTATTCCAGTATGCATGGTCTCACCAATAGAGATCGGCTCAATCCCTCGCGACTTCCCCATGTTCGCACCGATGCGGTCAAATACTATCAGGGCGGGAGAGTCCGGTTGGAGGAATTCTTTTTGCAGCGCTCGTGGAATGCAGGGCGAGGATGGTTTTTTCGCCTAGCAGGCGGCTATTTCGAGCCTGCATATGGCGGTGGCACTGCTGAACTTTTGCATTACCCTGTCCAATCAAATTGGGCTGTAGGTGCAGAAGTCGCGACAGTTTGGAAGAGAAAGTTTTCTGGTCTTGGCTTTACAAATAAGGTGTTTCGTTTCAATTCAAGGAATGAAGAGATCAGAGAAGACTTTTTTGGTCTCCAATACTTTTTCAATCTTCACTATGACTTCAAGCCCCTCGATTTGCTTTTTACAATCAAAGCAGGACAATTTTTGGCAAAAGATAAGGGAGCACGAATTGAAGTGACTCGTTATTTCCCAAGTGGTGCTCGATTTTCTCTTTGGATGACTGCGACAAATGGAAAAGACAAAGTCAATGGGCGCAATTATTTTGACAAGGGCTTTGCCTTTCATGTTCCTTTCGATATTTTTCTCAAGAAAAGTAGCCGCACTTTTTTGACTGAGGCCATGTCGGCGTGGCTTCGTGATGTGGGCGCGTTTGTCATTGCTGGCAAGCCTCTGTATCCTATCTTATACGAAGAAAGATATGATTGACTCTATTATATATGATTGACTCCATTACCTATGATATGTCACGCTAGAAGATGTTGATTCTTTATTGAGGAAGGACCATGATAGAAAACTATGAAGATTTCACGCCGCAGCAAGCAAAAATTTTAAATCGATATGTCACTAATACAACAAGCAATATCTTTTGCTTGCGCAATCTTCCTGAAGTAATCAAAGGAGCTCTTTTTTCTCGCTATTCCCGTTCGAGTTTGGGCCTTCGCTCGCTTCTTTTGAAAGAGTTCATCATGAGCGAAGAGACGGCATTCAATGCCATTGCTGGTGTGGCTATGAAAACCGAGGATGGAGAACATGAGATCGAAGACCAGATCATGGCAATCAAGAAGGCTCAGAATTTTTACGATCGCATTCTCGATGGGTTTGGCGATGATTCCATTGGAGAATTGGGTGGGGCTCATTTAGCGCTCGAGAACATTTCGCTGCTTGCTGCAAAAATCGTCGAGGATTGCCGCATTGGAGGATCTCCACTCGAAAAATCGACTCGCTATATCTATTTTGATCAGAAACTGGGAGGAGAATATCTTTTTTATCGCGAGCCAATTTTAATGACCTCGGCACATCGCGATCTCTATATCCAAATATGCAATCACCTGTTCAAAACATATTCTGAGCTCATTCCCAAGTTGACAGAGGTGATGGAGAAAAAATTCCCTAAAGAACACGATGTTTCAGATGTGGCTTTTACGGCGGCGATCCGTGCAAAGGTCCTCGATTGCTTGCGAGGCCTTCTCCCCACAAGCGCTCTTACGAATATGGGCATGTTTGGTAATGGTCGTTTTTTTGAAACCATGATCCAAAAGCTCAACTCTCACAATTTGGCAGAAATGCAAGAGACAGGCAAAAAAGCCTATCAGGAACTATCGAAAGTGATGCCCTCTTTTGTCCGGCGCGGTGAGACCAATAATAAATACCAGCAGACCTTTACCCAATTTACGGAACAACTCAATGCTGAGCTGAAATCTCTTTCCGATGAGTGTAGCGAAAATATCCCTTCTATGCGTAATCCGGGTGTCCGTCTGATTGCGTATGATTCTGAGAGCCCCATCAAAGTGGGTGCAGCACTCTTGTTTGGCCAATCTCAATCAGGCCTTATGGAGCTTCAGGAATATTGTCGAAGTCTTTCTGAGGAGCAATTGGCGAGAATTCTCGAAGCGGGAGCCAATTTTCGCGAAAATAGGCGACATAAGTCTCCAAGGGCGTTAGAACATGCCTTTTTCACCTTTGAAATCGTCGCCGATTTTGGTGTTTATCGTGATCTACAAAGACATCGGATGCTCACGCAAGAGAGGCAATTTCTTACATGTGATTATGGCTACTATGTCCCTAGTGAAATCCGCGATACAGAAATGGAAAAAGTCTATTGCGATGCCATGGAAACTGCAAAAAGTGCTTATGATCAAATTGCTCCTGAACTTCCAGAGGAAGCCCAGTACATCGTTCCGCAAGGGTACAATATCCACTGGTATTTTCACGTGAACTTACGCGCTCTTCAATGGCTTTGTGAACTGCGCTCTGGTGCAGCGGGACATTCTGGATATCGGTTCATTGCACAAGAAATGGCCAAGCAAGTTTCTCAAGTTCTTCCCGGATTTGAACGCTATTTTAAATTCGTCGATTACGAAGGATACGAACTCGGAAGACTAGGGCAAGAGATCCGCATTGTTGAGAAGATGCAAACGAGGAAAGGCAATGAATAAAAAGCACGGAAGTGTTTTTGGCGGGATGCTCCTCCTTGCGGGAAGTTGTATTGGTGCTGGGATGCTCGGTCTTCCTATCATGACCGGACTTTCTGGCTTTTATCCCTCGCTTATTGCTTTTTTTGGGGCATGGGCATTCATGACATTGACAGCGCTGCTTCTTGTGGAGACCAATGGCTGTTTTTCCAAGAGAGTGAATTTCATCACCATGGTGGGCCGTACTTTAGGCAAAAAAGGAAAATTTTTCTGCTGGATCCTCTATTTATTTCTCTTTTATTCCCTTTTACTTGCCTATATTGCCGGGATTGGGTCTCTCACGCAAAAAATTGCACAGCAATTTTTCGGCGTTATGATTCCTGATTGGGGCGGAAGTCTTTTTTTTGTGATTTTATTCGGCTGGGTTGTCTACCTGGGAACAAGGCCTGTGGATTTGTGGAATCGGGTCCTTATGGTCGGAAAAATCGCCTCGTTTCTTGGTCTCGTATTTTGGGGTGCGCGGCATGTTCAAGCTGATTTGCTCTCCCATTCAGCTCCTGAATACGCCCTATATGCCTTACCCATTTTAGTCATCGCCTTTGGCTTTCACAATATGATCCCCAGTGTTACGGACTACTTGCAAAATGATTTAAAGCGGGTGCGGAGGAGTATCATCTTGGGTGGGCTATTTGCCCTTGTGATCTATTTGGTTTGGCAAGTGATCATTCTTGGCATTGTTCCTATAGGAGGAGATTCAGGAATCATTGCCAGCTATAAAAAAGGAGATGAGGCGACCCAAGCCCTCATCGGCTTTTTAAAAGCGAATTGGATCAGCTATTTCGCCACATTCATGGCCTTTTTTGCGATTCTAACTTCATTCCTTGCTCAGGCACTCAGCCTTTCCCATTTTTTAGCCGATGGTTTAAAAGTGAGCTACAAACGGCATGAAGAAGCATGGCTTGTCGTTCTCACGCTTTTGCCGCCGCTTTTTCTTGCCATTCTCTATCCGAACATTTTCTTAAAAGCGCTCAATTTTGCTGGCGGGATTTGTGCTGTTCTTCTCTTTGGCATCATGCCCGTCTTGATGGTTTGGAAAGGAAGATATAAATCAGAAATGCAGACAAACTACCGGGTATTTGGGGGAAAACCCTTGCTTGTCATTTTATTCCTCCTCTCCATTTTTGTGATGTTCTTTCAGCTCTCCAATATGTTTGACGCACCCTATATCCCCAAAATCTAGAGGAACATATGAAAACATTACTCAAAAACCCCCTTCTTGGAGCTGTTCTCCTCATTGCAGGAACGACACTTGGCGTAGGGATGCTTGCCTTTCCGACCGTCACGGCTTTTGGTGGATTTGTTCCTTCCGTTGTCCTCTTTATTCTCATTTGGCTGCTCATGCTCTCCTCTTCTTTTTTCTTCCTTGATGCCAACTTATCCGTCAAAGGAGAAAGCAACATGATCACCATGGCCGAGAAAAACCTCGGCACATGGGGGAAAGTTCTTAGCTGGATTGTTTATCTTCTCCTTCTCTATTCGCTCACTGCTGTATTTATTGTAGGATCTAAACCCCTGTTTGTGGATACGATACGCGATTTAACGGGATATACCATTCCTTCCTGGCTTGCTCCTTTTTCCCTCCCTGTTCTTTTTGGAGGATTTATTTATGCGGGGACAAGGGGTGTTGATCTCATCAATCGACTGCTCATGATTGGTCTAATCATCTCTTATGTTTTACTTGTCTTTTTTGTCCCAGAGCAAGTTGACGTTGAAAGACTGAGCCATATCGATTTTCCCGCTATTGGATTTGCGATTCCTGTCGTAATCACCGCCTTTGGATATCATATCGTCATTCCTAGCTTAGCAACCTATTTAAATCGCGATCGCGCATTGCTCCGTCGAGCGATTCTCATTGGAAGCTGTGTTCCGATTTTTGTGTATTTATTTTGGGAAGTGCTCGTCCTTGGAGTTGTCCCACTTGACATGCTTACCAATGCCTTCCAACAAGGAGATGTCGCGACACAGCCTCTTGCACAAGTATTGCAAAATCCTTGGATTAGTCTTGCAGCAAAATTCTTTGCTTTTTTTGCGATTGTCACGACTTTTCTTGGAGTTACTTTGAGCCTTTCTGACTTTCTAATAGATGGAATGAAAATTAAACGGACTCATGGAGGTCGTATCTTAGCGATTCTTCTCACATTTGTTCCCCCTCTCATTTTTGTCTATTGGTATCCAAAAGGTTTTTATGTTGCTTTGGATTACGCAGGAGCTTTTGTTGCCATTTTACTCGTTTTTTTGCCTGCGGCAATGGTATGGAAACTCAAAAATTACCAAGGAACTTTAAAAAAACTATTTATCCTTCTTGTGATTTTTCTTTCTCTTTCTATTGTTGCCTTGGATATTCTTCAGGAATTTGGTAAACTACAGTATCTGATTTCAGAGTATTTACCAAAAAAATAAATGTTTATCCTAGAAACAGAATTTGAACCCACAGGCGACCAACCAGACGCCATCCATAAACTTGCATCTGGCGTGGAAGAGGGAAAAAAAGCCCAGGTGCTGCTTGGCATCACAGGCTCTGGCAAAACCTTTACCATGGCCAATGTGATTGCAAAAGTGCAGCGCCCAGCGCTTATTTTGGCGCATAATAAAACCCTTGCTGCGCAGCTCTATCAGGAGTTTAAAAACTTTTTCCCCAACAATGCTGTCGAGTACTTTGTCTCTTATTACGACTACTACCAGCCCGAAGCCTATTTGCCCCGCACCGATACCTATATCGAAAAAGATCTTTCGATCAACGATCAAATCGACCGGATGCGACTGTCTGCCACTCGCTCGCTGATTGAGCGCGAAGACGTCATTATCATAGCCTCTGTCTCTTGCATCTACGGCCTCGGTCTTCCCGAATACTACAGCAAGATGCAACTCAAAATGCAGGTAGGCCAAGAGGCCCGTCGTGATGAGATTCTTCTCCACCTCGTTGAAATGCACTACAAGAGGGGAGACTTCGACCTTGCGCGCGCGACCTTTCGAGCTCGGGGCGATGTTTTGGAAGTGATGCCTGCCTATGAAGAAAATCTCGCCTACCGGATTGAATTTTTTGGGGATGAGATTGATCGGATCAGCGAGATCGATCCCTTGACTGGAAAAGTGCGCGAGCGGCTCGACAAAATCAGCATCTTTCCTGGTTCTCACCACGTCACTCCTGAAAGTGTTCGCCTTATTGCCATCGAAACCATCAAAGAAGAACTCAAAGAACGAATCTCCTTTTTTGAAAAAGAAGAGAGACTCATCGAACGCCAGAGAATCAAAGAGCGGACCACTTACGACCTCGAGATGATCCAAGAAGTGGGTTTTTGCAAAGGGATCGAGAACTATTCACGTCATTTTTCTAAGAGAAATCCCGGTGATCCTCCCCCATGCCTCCTCGACTATTTCCCAGAAAATTTCCTGATTTTTATCGACGAATCCCACCAGAGCCTGCCCCAAGTGCATGCCATGCACAACGGGGATCGTGCACGGAAAAATTCCCTCGTAGAATTTGGGTTTCGACTCCCTTCCGCCTATGACAATCGTCCTCTCAAGTTCGAAGAGTTTTATCGACGGATGAAACAGGTCATTTATGTCTCGGCGACCCCCGGTCCTTGGGAAGTGCAAGAGGCCCAAGGAGAGATCATTCAACAGATCATCCGTCCCACCGGACTTCTCGACCCCATCGTCACTGTAAAGCCAGCTTTCAATCAAGTTGATGACTGCCTAGAAGAGATACGGATCGAGACCGAAAAAGGAGGACGCGTGCTTGTCACCGTCCTCACAAAAAAACTCGCTGAAGACCTCACCCAATACCTCACAGAAATTGGGGTCAGAGCCAAATATCTCCACTCGGATATCGATACCCTCGAGCGAGTTCAAATCCTTAATGACCTGCGCAAAGGGCTTTTTGATGTCCTCGTTGGGATCAACCTCCTCCGTGAGGGACTCGATCTCCCTGAAGTAACTTTTGTCGCCATTCTTGATGCCGACAAAGAAGGATTTCTTCGAAGCAAGACTTCTCTCATTCAGACTTGTGGTCGAGCATCGCGCAATGCAAATGGCCGCGTGATCATGTATGCCGATAAGATGACCCAGTCAATCCAAAATACCCTCGACATCACCAAACAGCGGCGTAGTTTGCAAGAAAAGCACAACAAAAAACATGGGATTACCCCCACGACTATTCGCCGCGAAAAAGTCGAGACCCTCTTCGATACCTTTGGAGAAATAGAGCAGGCGCCCCGCGCCGCTGAAGGAGAAGGGCCCTCTCATCTTTCTAAAGAAGACGTTACCGAAAAGATCCGCGAGCTTAAAATTGAAATGAAACGAGCTGCCAAAGAGCTCCGTTTTGAAGATGCAGCCCACTTTCGCGATGAGCTGCAGCATTATAAAAAACTCGAGCTATTAGAAGATAATTTATGAGCTATCCGAATGAAATCTGTGTAGAAAGGTATCCTGATAACCTCTATCTTTGTTCTCGTCAGGAGGCTGTCGCTGAACAAATTGTGCAACTTTGCAGGCTATGGACCATTATCAGTAGTAATGCAGCTTCGACAGAAGTTATAAGCCAAAGCATTGCAAATATTGAAGAAAATCTAAGGATAACTCTGGAAAAATTGAATACGATGAGGTCTATTAATCCAAATAGACTTCAAAGAGATATACTTGAGGGAGAATTATTTGATAGAACCAGAATGTATGACGACAGGGAAACACAACTCACAGAAAGAATGACTATTTTGGAAGAAGGCGTCCCTGAATTGAGAAAAGTCCTTTATCATACACAACTTCGACAGAAATGTCATTGTTATGCTCTGCTATTGGTTGTGGCAGCGATTGCAGTTTGTTTTTTTCGAATATAAGGGTTAAATGGACTGCCACGGCCCTTCTCCTCCTATACCAGACTCGGCCACATTTTTGGAATTTCCATCGGCATCTTTTTCGCCTCAGCGCACTCTCTCGATTTTGCAAACTTCCCTAAGTTTGCGGCGATCTCCGTAATGCTACTGAGACGAAAAATCTCTCCGCCGAAATTCCAAATCTATCCCCGAGTCTGGTATAAATGAAATTTTTATAAACTACTCATTGACAAGGGCTGTTGATTTATAGTATCATTTGATGCTAATATATGATTAGAACAAGTGCCCAGCAAATTCGACCCACCAAAAGAGAAATCAATAATCGCCTGAAAGAAGCTCGGGAGATATTACGTTGTGGTAGGGGATTCTTTGCCAACGTACCAAAAATTGTCGGAGAGCTTACGGCTCTAGACATTGGAGATACCAATGAAATATGGGATTTGATTTTGGAATTGTTAGAAGAGCTGACTCTTGGTGATTACGATGGGGGACATCCACCACAAAAGAGTTATGAATCATCCATAGCTGACTGTGAGCTTTGGGCATTCACTTTGGCATAGTGTATATTTAAAAAAAGAAATGTATTTAAAGTTTGCAATCAAAAAGGGTTGTTTTTACTACGTTTCTCTTCATGAGAGTAAGTTTCCAAAGGATGGAATAAAATGAACTGTTTGAAATGCGGCTGCAATAAATTCTTTAATCAACAAGTGCGCTTCCGGCCTGAAGTGAAAGAACAGGTTGTTGAAGTTATTCTGCAATGTAAGGTTTGTGAGAATTGCAAAACCCCGCTTGTGGATGCTAAACAAATGAATGTTTTGCGAAGAGCGGCTGCGGACAAATATAGGGAATTAAATCAATTATTAACCTCTTCACAAATTATTGATTATCGAAAAAATCTTGGTATGTCCCAAGCTGCTTTTGCTCGATATTTAAGCGTTGGAGAAGCAAGTATTAAGAGATGGGAAACATATTACATACAGGATGCTAGTCAAGACGAGCATATTCGTATCAAATGTGATGAAGCCTGTGCAGAAACAAATTTTCTAGATGTTTATTGGAAGCGCCATAAAGAAGACACTTTTAGTGGGAATAGAAAATTTAATTTGCAAATATTCAAGAACGTAGCTCTATATCTTGTTAAGCAAACAAGGGAGTCTATTATTTATTTAAATAAGCTTCATTTTTACACAGATTTTCTCCATTTCAAAAAATATAGAACAAGCATAACTGGGGCTCGGTATACACCATTAAAGTATGGACCCTGTCCAGATCAATATCGTACGATTTATTCTAGTTTTGTAAACAGGAGATATCTCAAGGAAAATGAGAATCATTCATATGAAGAGCTAATTGCTCCCGATCTTACAATTTTTGATGACTGCGAACAAGAAACTTTACAATATGTCTGCGACTTAGCAATATCCAAAGGCGTAAAAGAATTGTACAACCTTTCTCACGAAGAAAAAGGGTATGTTAATACAGCAGAATGTGCATTCATTGACTACAAATTTGCAGAAGACTTGCTCATCACTAAAATCTAGTGTCTGGCCGGAGTTTCCCAATTCTTCATTTGGTTTGAATGTAAGGGATTGTGA
>SDBU01006236.1_pt1 | contig 14091 bp, 11 predicted proteins | sample 2277071 | NCBI WGS metagenome assembly SDBU01 (sample SAMN10397929, study PRJNA504765) | marine sediment metagenome | isolation source: marine sediment core GS08_GC12, 126 cmbsf | place: Arctic Ocean: Gakkel Ridge, Loki's castle | collected 2008
GGATAACTGAGAGCGTGCTGGCGGCTGCCGAAATGATGAGAAGGAGTGCACAGCATGAGTGATAGACTTGCTGTTGTAGGGAAGCGTCTACCACGTGTGGATGCTGTAGCAAAAGTCAGGGGAGAGGCAACATTTTTACCAGATATACAGTTACCAGGGATGCTTTATGCTAAATTCTTGAGGAGTCCACATTCTCATGCCCGTATTCTAAAGATTAATACCAGGGAAGCAGAAAAGCTCCCCGGCGTGAGGGCGGTACTGACTCATAAAAACGTGCCCAAGGTTCACCCCAGGCATAAATTGGAGTATCTCCTCTGTGAGACCATGCATTATGCCGGGGATGAGGTGGCTGCGGTGGCTGCCGAGACCAAAGAAATAGCCGAAGAAGCGCTTAGACTAATTAAGGTGGAATATGAAGTGCTGGCTGCCGTTTATGATGCAGAAGAAGCCATGAAGCTTGATGCCCCCTTAGTCCATCCTGAGCTTGGCAGTAATATCTACGCTAAGCATCCAGGGTGTTCTCCAGATGGATGGCTGGTTATCGAAATCGGCGATGTATCGAAAGGTTTTACTGAGGCTGACTTTATTATAGAAAACACCTACGAGACACCCATGCAATATACCTGTTCTCCCATGCCACGGTCAGTGGTGTGCCGATGGGCAGGCAATAAGCTAACGTGCTGGGCAGATACGCAGGTGCCACAGAGTGTATGGTATGACCTGGCCAGCTGTCTCGGTATTCCGCAATCGGATGTTAGGCTTATCGTTCATTGTGTCGGGGCATACGGCGCTAAAGAGCCGGAGAAGACGGCAGTCCTCACTGCGATACTGGCAAGGCGAACCGGCCGACCGGTAAAGGCAGAATTCACCAGGGAGGAAGATTTTATTGCTTCACACCGCCGTCTCAGCTATAAAATTCAAGGTAAGATCGGGGTCACGAAGAATGGCACCATCACTGCCGTATACAATAGAGCTATAACTAACTTTGGGAATGACTCCTTGGCGCCCCTCCGGGTTTTAGCTACCTCAGCGACTAAGACCTTTATCATGCTTTACCGTAGCCGGAATGTTAAGTTCGAGGGATGTGGCGTGCTGACCAATACTGTTCAGCACTCGGCTATGCTCGGATTTGGAGACCCGGAGGCAAACCTCTGTATGGAGAGATTAATGGATGAGGCTGCGGAAAGGGTGGGGATGGACCCCGTGGCATTCAGGCTCAACAATTGTCTGAGATATGGCGATCAGGCCTACGAGCGGGATCGGCTATTGGCGGCTCAGGACCCGCGCTGGGGAATCGTTGGTGCTGATATCGATATGCAAGAGTGCATACGAAAAGCGGTAGAGACATCCGGTTGGAACAGCAAGTGGCGGGGGTGGACAACTCCGATGAATATAAATGGCGCTAAACGGCAGGGTATAGGTATGGCCATAGGGATACATCACTGCATGTATCGCGAGTACTCCGCTGTGGTGAGAATGAATCAGGACGGGACGGCTAACGTATTATCCGGCGCAGTTGAGATAGGGCAAGGCTGCGCTACCATCATGGTTCAGGTGGTAGCTGAAACCCTGGGGCTGCGCTATGAGGACGTTAGCGCTACTATGGCTGATACAGCCTCAACCCCGCTGGGCCATGGTAACGTTGGTAGTGAGGGCACATCCAGTGCCGTTACCGCGGCTAAGTACGCCGCTAATGATGCCCGGCAAAAGTTGCTGGAGATAGCGGCACGAGAGTTAGGGGTAGCAGCCGAAGATCTTGATATCAAGGATAGAATGATATTCGTTATCGGGCAGCCGGAGAAGAAAATCCCGGTTGCCGCGGCGTGCGCGAAAGGATTTCAAGTTATCGGGGTTGGCCTTAACCCTCATGCGAATACGATAAAAGACGAGAAAACAGGGGAAATCCTGCAGCATTATGCGGTGGCAGCGGTGGTGGTGGAGGTGGAGGTAGATACCGAAACCGGAGAACTGAACGTGCTGAGGGTATCATCAGCCAATGATTGCGGACGGGCTATCAATCCGACTAATGTAGAAAACCAGATAGACCTGGGTATCATCATGGGGAATGGCTGGATAAGGTCAGAGAACTTCGTTATTGACCAGAGCACCGGTGTCATGCTCAATCCCAATCTACTGGACTATAAATTGATGACCATCCTTGATATTCCCAGGCCGGATGATATAAAGAAAAGTATCCTGGAACTCCCCAGTGCTTGGGGTGCCTATGGGGCTAAGGGGTTTTCAGAAACGGCTATGGTGGCGGTAGCCCCAGCCATAGCCAATGCTGTATACAATGCCATCGGGGTAAGGATAAGGGGAGAACACTTTACCCCGGAGAGAATTCTTGAGGCGCTGGGTAAGTTATAGCCAGGAGGTGAGTTCGGTGAAGAAATTGCCATCTGTTGAACATGGAACTGTTAGTGATGAGTTGGTTCAACTTAGTAAATACTGGGTTAAACAGAAGCATATAGAGCATTATAATGCCCGGACAGTTGAAGAGGCGGTATCACTGCTTGATTGGGATGCCGGAGAGGCGCAGGTAATAGCTGGCGGTGTGGATTTGGTGCATCTGATAAAGACAGCAGTCAGGCTACCCAGAGTCCTGATTAATATAAAGAAAATACCCGGACTGGCCGTAATCAGGGAGGAAGCAGAAGGGCTGAGAATAGGAGCACTCGCTACCATCCATGACATTGAACTATCACCGATTATTAAGGAAAAATACAACCTGCTCGCCGAAGCCACACACTCGATTGCCGCTCCGCAGGTGAGAAATATGGCTACTATAGGTGGGAACCTGTGTCAACAGGTGCGGTGCTGGTACTACCGGAGGTCGCCGGTTACGGGGCAGTCATTCTTCTGTCACAGGAAGGGTGGCGAACAGTGCTACGCCGTTGCCGGAAATAACACCTTTCATGCTATCATCACTGGGGGTGAGTGTAATTCTGTCTGTCCATCGGACATGGCACCAGCCCTGATTGCGCTGGCGGCAAAGGTAAAGATAGCTGGTCCAGGCGGGTACAGACTACTACCCTTGGATGAATTCTATACAAACGTGGGGAATGTTCTCCATTCCGATGAAATAATAACCGAGATTCAGGTTCCGTCTCCGAAGCCCGGCACCAGACAGCGTTTCTGCAAGTTCAGACTGAGAAAAGCAATCGACTTTGCCATATCAAGCGTAGCGGCTGCCATAACCACCGAAGACGGTCAGGTCAGCGGCGCCAGGATTGTGCTTGGAGGTATAGCTCCCACTCCGTACCGGACTATCTGTGCCGAAGCGTCTATTAAGGGGAAAGTGATAACCGAGAGCGTAGCCGAGGCAGCCGCCAGGGCAGCGGTAACTGAAGCTGTCCCGTTGAGCATGAATGCCTATAAACTCCCAATAACTAAAGCCCTGGTTAGGAGGGCGATACTGGGATAGACCTGGAACTCATCACACATCACTAATCCCGATTTTCTTCCAGACTACGGATAGGTATTACCCTGGTTGAGTAGAATCTCTGCCTCACGCAGTTTGTTGATGGTTTGCTCTGGAAAGAAGCTCTTTCTGACCGTTTATCAAGGTTTTTTTGTCCCAATTTACTAACATTATAATCGGACTCCTTTTTGAGAGGTAGGTCAGGCATACTTCGGTAATACGGCAAGAACTGTTATAATTCATTGGATATGACCGATAAATCTAGAAAGAGACCAAGGTGCTCCAGGTGTGGTGAATGTTGCAGGGCACCCGTTATCTTGATGGTAATGCCTGAAGACTGCAATCGATGGAAACGCCAAGGACGGTCGGATATTCTGCAGTACACGTCGTTACCTCCACTGCAAGGATATGGTGACCTGTGGATAGACATAGATGGTAGTGACGAGTCTGGCCATTGCCCGTTTATTAAGAAAGTTAATCATAATGAATATATCTGCACAATCCACCATACCAAACCAAAAGTATGTAAGGAATACAGGTGTGAATGGGCGTATGGGGCTGGTAATAAAGGAATACCTTTTAAGACTGAACGCGGTTGGTCGGACAAAGCTAAACAATTAGGCTACGGGTAAACTAATAATCGTAGCCATCATAAACGTTAGTTCTGCTTATATTTAGCCTGGCTCTTATAATGTCCGGTGGCAGTCCGAACCTGTTGTTTATTTAGGTTCGGACTACATGTTTTGCCGGTTTGTATTAATTTAGAGGTCTACTTAGGCCATGGGTGCTTGGCAATTTCCTTCTCATTTAGCTCTGTGCCGATACCCGGTTTTTGGGGTAACATGAGATAGCCATCTTTAATATCCGGGACATCAGTCGTGATTTCATCACGCCAGGGAACACTGTCAAGATCAGTTTCCATTATCTTGAGATTAGGCGTTACGGCACAGAGGTGAGCATTCATGAAAGTTGAGAGATGGCTGTAGTAGTTATGTGGTGCGACCATGATTTCATACATATCAGCGAGGGCGGCAATGCGCCGTGACTCTATGTAGCCGTTCCACGGCAGGTCAATCATACATACGTCCATGGCATGTCGTTTTAAATAAGGGTTATAGCCTTTCATAGCGTAGAGGCATTCTGCTGAGCAAATGGGGACATTCGCTGCCTCTTTGATCTGAAGAAGGGCATCCGGGTCATAGATATCCATCTCCAGCCACATGAGATTATATGGCTCAACCATCCTGGCAATCTGGATGAAACCCTCGGTCTTGAAGTGAAAGTTCAGGTCCAGCAAGATGTCTACTTCGTCCCCGACTGCTTTGCGGAATGTGCTTAGCAGTTTGTCAATAGCCTTCAGAGTACCGTGGTCAATATTCTGGTCATAGGATCGTATCGCCCTGGGCTTCTCGCCGGGTATCACGATGTTTGTCTTGAAGGCGGTATAACCGCGGCTGACAACCTCTTCTCCCAGTTTGTGGATATCATCCAGGGTTTTGATTGTTAAATTTTCAGGAAAATACTCAGGGTAGCGTGCCCGATAGGTACCGCAGTGAGACCAGTAAATTCTTATCCTGTCACGAAGTGCCCCCCCCCAAAGTTTGTAGAGAGGCAGGTTAAGGGCCTTAGCCTTGATGTCCCAGAGTGCTACTTCAATCCCGGCAATGGTTTTTTGGGCAATACCGCCAGGACTCTGCTGAAAATGGATAAACATATCATAGTATAATTTTCCCACCTCTGTAGGGTCCTTTCCAATAAGTCCAGCTTCTAAATCCCGGACACAACCACCGATACCAAATGAGGAGCGATTATCTGTGCATTCTCCATAACCTACGATGCCTTCATCTGTCTCTACCTTGATAAAAGTAAGTGCCCGCCAGCCTCCATCACAGTAGATGGGTGATACCTTTGTAATTTTCATCGTAACCTCCCTTATTATTTTTACAGTACCGTGGTCAAAATGTTGCTCCGAAGGTTTATTAACTCCACAAACTGTAGATAGTGTTATCTACTGGACATTATTAGGAATAATTTTATTTAAAGGCAGTTTAATCTAACTGATATGTAATAGCAAACGCAATATATATCATGACGGTAGGCAAAAGCCTTATACCAACAGAGTAAATAATTGGCTGTCATCTCTATATTCTACGGAGACCTGACACAAACATTGCCAGGATAACGAAAGTTACTATAATGACAATTCCATTAATACTAACGGCAAGTTGAACACCAACAAGAGTAGCTATTGCTCCTATTGCTATACTACCTACGGGCATAAAACCTATACTTAGCATCCACATACCCATGGCGCGACCTCGCTGTTCATCGGTAACATTGAGCTGAAGTAAAGTATGCTGCATTGTATCGAATGCTCCAGCTACCACACCAACTACACCAATGAGGAGTAAGGAAACTAAATACCAGGGTGACTGTGAGAACAGCACTAAAAAGACACCAAAAAACAGGAAAATGACAAGGATTAACCAGCCTTTATGTTTATAGTTACCTAAAGAGGCGAGAGTCAATACACCTGCCAGAGCACCTATGGATTGTGTCATATTCAACGTACCCAAGCCAACAGCGCCTACTTTCAGAATATCACGGGCGAAGACCGGTAAAACCACTTGATAAGAAAAACCTAACACCTCACAAATAATAGCCATTATCATTAAGATCAGCACAATTTGATTTGTTCGAACAATTTGTAACCCTTCTATAAAATTAGCCCGAATCGATTGTTGTCCTGGACCGGTTTTAGTAACTACTCCCCGTATGTAAAGAAGTATTATGATGCCTATCAGGTAACTGACACCCATGATGTAGAAACACCAATCTACACCAAATAGCTCTATTACCCATCCGGCGGCGACACTGCCGAATATACCTGTGAAACGCATTGCTGCGGCATTCATTGAAAGAGCGCTCATAGCATCTTCCGGACCTACTATATCAACGACAAGGGCTTGACGGGTGGTCATATTAAAGGTCATTATTGAGCCGATTATAAAAGTGACCAGGAAAATACTCCATACTTGAATCCAACCTCTTGAGATAAGGATGCCCATAACAAAAGCAGAAACTGCCAGCATAATAAATGTCAAAATCAGCAGTCTTCGTCTGTCAACTTTGTCAGCGACGGCACCAGCGAAAATCCCAAAGATCAGGAAAGGGCCCGAACGGGCAGCCCAAATCATCCCCAGGGAAAGAGGAGAATTAGTCATTTCCAGTATTAACCACCCCAGGGCTACCATCATAATATAATGCCCTGTAGAATAGGTAACTGTAGTTAGGAATACAAGAGGAAAGTTCCTATAATGAAACGACTTGAATATTTGTAGTCTAATAATCCTGTTAATCATACTTGTTGTCTAATTTCCTATGGTTATTCCGGTTCAGTATTGCCTGCTTTCCGTTCCTACGCACACCTTATCACTATAGAACAGCCTGGTTCCCAATAGAGTTGGCTTTCCACTGCTCATTCCTGCCCATACTTCCGGTTCTTTTTGATAGTGGTTGCCGATTTTTCCTGCATTCTAATATTCCCCTAAATCTGGCTATTACTTTTACTGACTCTTATACAGAATAGGCGTTGGGCATTTTCTGTTGTTTTTCTGGCAACCGTCTCGGATGATTCCTCTCTAATCTGAGCCAGCGCTTCTACGGTTAGTGGTAGATAGGCTGGTTCATTGCGTTGGCCACGATAGCTTTGTGGTGGCAGGAATGGGCAATCAGTCTCTACTAGCAGTCTGTCTCCAGGAATATCCCTGATAACACCATATGCATTTCTTGAGGCAGGATACCCGATGTAGGCACCAATAGAGAGGTAGAAGCCCAGATCCAGATATTGCCGGGCAGCATTACTATCACCGCTGAAGCAGTGAATGACACCCTGACATTGTCCGCGGCGGTTCTTATGCCGTGATACCCAATCGCGGAGTAAATTCAGCATATCTTTCTCTGCCTGACGACAGTGGATAATAACTGGAAGTTCTAACTTCGCTGCCAATTCGAGTTGCCATTTAAGAGTCTGTAGTTGCGCTCCTCGTGGGGAGTAGTTCCTATAGAAGTCTAGACCGACTTCACCGATGGCAACTACTCTGGGGTGGCTGGCGATTTCAGCGAGGTTAGCAATGTCTGTTCTCTCCACTGCCGCCGCATCGTGGGGGTGAAAACCCACCGTGGCAAGAATCCCCGGGTATTTTTTAGCCAATTCTATTGCTTTTTTGCTTGAATCCAGATTGGTACCTACCGTGATAATCATGCTCACGCCTGCGTTGTGCGCTCGAGCTATCACCTCTGTACGGTCTTCGTCAAAGGCGCTCATATCCAAATGAGCGTGGGTGTCTACGATAGACAGGTCTGTTGTGGTCAGTTGACTGCTCCTGTAGGTTACATCTGTCGGAATTCTACCCCATTACTATCAGACAGCACAAGAGATGACTGCCATTTATCAGCTTAACAAGGTTACTCGCTTTGAAACCTTGGCCCGTGATGCTGTAAAATATACATCTCAAGTTGTAAACATTATGAGCGATGAGGAGTCAGGGTACCCCACAGTGAGTTGTAATGGGAAATGTCGGTTAAAGAATTAAAAGGAAGAAAGAAGGTAGTATCATTATGCAAGAAATTATATGGCACGGTCGAGGCGGGCAAGGCGTAGTGGTAGCTTCATCCATGCTGGGGACAACTATGGCCATCTATGAAAAAAAATGTGCCATGTCCATCCCTAGATTTGGTGGAGAGCGTCGTGATGCCCCCTTGATTGCTATCACCCGTATATCGGACATCCCGATACGCAGGCGTGATCTGGTGGTTGACCCTGATTATGTTATTATACTTGATGACTCTCTCATCTCTAATGCGATGAATGGCTTGAGCCATGATAAACCTCGTCATCTTATTGTCAATTCCAAGAAATCAGCAGTTGACCTTGGGCTGACTGAGTGGCAACCCCTTACCATAGTGGATGCTGTAACGATTGCCCTGGATGTGATAGGCAGACCAATCACCAATGCCGTAATGTTAGGTGTATTCGCAGCGGCGACGGGCCTCGCTCAACTTGACTCGGTGAAAAAGGGAATTACTGATGTGCTTCCTCGGGAAGTCGCAGCAAAGAATGCAGCCGCTGCCGAAGAGGGTTACAATAAAGTAATAGTACCAGTGAGGAAAGGATAAGAAATTGGAAGCTTTTGAAAAAGGTAGAACCACTCACCCCGGGCCACATTGGAGAGCGGGGGAGATACCAATAAATGTCGGCGACTGGAACAACGTTAAACCCGTATTCAATGACAAATGTAACGGTTGTTTGCTTTGCTGGTTATTATGTCCGGACGGGGCTATTATGCAAATGGATGATAAAAAAGTAGCTGTCGACAATCGACTGTGTAAAAGCTGTGGCATCTGTGCCTATGAGTGCCCGGTAAAAGCGATAGAGATGGTGGCAATAGAACGATAAAAATAGCTGAATAGACGAGGCTATTACAGTTGGTTTAATTAATTCAAGAAAGGTTAACAAGTGAAATGAGTAAAAAAAGATTTATGTCTGGGGACACTGCGGTAGCAAATGCGGTGAAACTGTCTAGAGTGGATGTTGTTTCGGCATACCCCATTACTCCTCAAACTCCCATAGTTGAGCGGCTCGCCAGCTTCATTGCTAATGGCGAACTCAAGGCAGATTACATCAGGGTAGAAGGGGAACACTCGGCTATGGCAGGCTGTCTTGGTGCCTGTATGGCCGGTGCCAGGTCGTTTACGGCTAGTGCATCTCACGGTCTTGCTTACATGCATGAAATGCTTACCTACATCTCTGGAGGACGATTTCCTATAGTGTTGGCCGTCGCCAACCGCTCTATAGGCCCGCCCTGGAGTATATTGGGCGAGCATCAGGATTCGATTCAGCAGCGGGATACCGGTTGCATTCAACTATATGTGGAAACGGCCCAAGAAGCTTTGGATACCGTCATACAGGCTTTCAAGATAGCTGAGAATCCTCAAGTATTTACCCCGGTGATGGTGTGCCTCGATGGCTTTAATATCTCGCATACAGAAGAACTTGTGGAAATACCTGACCAGGAAGACGTTGACAGCTTCCTTCCACCATTTACCCCAAACGCACTTCTTGACCCCGATGAGCCGATGAGCGTTACTATTGGTGCCGGTGGCGAGGTGTGTACCACCTGGCGTTTCGAGCAATTCCAGGCAATACAAGGTGCTAAAAGCATCATAGAGAAGACGGACAGGGAATTTGAAGAAATGTTCGGCAGGTCATACGGCGGTCTTGTCGATGCTTACAAGTATGAGGATGCCGAAGTGATGATAGTATCTATGGGAGGCTTAGCTACCGGGGCTGCTCGCGATGCAGTAGATAATATCCGTAGTAACGGGGTGCGTGCCGGAGTATTAAGGCTTAGAGCCTATCGCCCTTTCCCTAAGGAGGCTGTCAGGCAATATCTCGGCTCATCCAAGAGTGTAGTGGTTATCGACCGGGATTGCTCGTATGGCTATGAGGGCGCTGTTTGCTCTGATGTCAAGGCTGCGCTTTACGGTCTGGACACCTGCCCTAGCATTACTAACTTTATAGCTGGTTTGGGCGGTTCAGATATAATCGCTGAGGAAATCCAAGCGATAGCTCAAAAAGCACTGCAAACTGCAGATGTTGAGCGAAGTAAGATTATATTCCAGCATATGGAGGAGAAATGAAAATTAGAGATGTCCCTACAGAAGAGCATATAGCTGGTTCAATGGCTTGCATGGGATGCGGTGAATTACTGGCTACCCGCTTGGCACTTAAAATACTTGGCAAACGAACCATACTTATAGTCCCAGCAGGTTGTATGAGCACTGTAAACTGCTATTGGCCACAGCTTCCTTTCCGAGTACCCATGTTTGTTAGTCCATTCGCCGCTACCGGTGCCATACTGGCCGGTGTCAGCGCTGGCTTTCATACCAGGGGTATAAAGGATATCAATGTAGTAGGACTAGCCGGAGACGGTGCAACTGCTGACATCGGATTAGCCTCGCTTTCCCAAGCTATCGTGGGCAGGAGAAAGTTCATCTATATTTGCCTGGATAATGAAGCTTACATGAACACGGGAATCCAGTGGAGTTCGGCTACTCCTTATGGAGCAATAACTACTACGACTCCTCTCCCTGAGGTTTTGGAGGGAGAGGAACAGAACAAAAAGGATATGTTCAGTATCGTGATGGCTCATAACATCCCTTATGCAGCCACCGCCTGCCCCTGCTATCCTTTCGATTTTATGGAAAAAATCCGTAAAGCAGCCAGCATAGATGGTCCAAGTTACATCCATGTCTTAGCACCCTGCCCAACAGGTTGGGGCTTCGCAGGTAACAAGACTATCGAGTTAGGTCGTATGGCTGTAGAAAGCGGGATGTGGTACCTGTGCGAGTACGAAAATGAACAGTTAAGGTTCACCTATACGCCCAGGAAAAAGATACCAGTCTCAGATTATCTGAAAACACAGACTAGATTCCGCAGAATGAAGCCTGAACACATTGAACGCCTGCAAAATATGGTTGACAAGCGACTTGTAACTATGGAAGCAAGAGCCAGGGAATCTAAGGAGGTGACCAGATGAGGACTTCAGCGGAGTATCTGGCAAATTTGAAGAAAATGAAACCCAACCTGTATATCGGAGGTGGAAAAGTAGGTAGGGACGACCCCAGGATTCAACCAGGTGTAAATGTTATGGCTGTCACCTTTGACCTGGCACAGGACCCGGAATGGGAAGATTTAATGACGATAACGTCCCGTTTAACCGGGAAGAAAATAAATCGGTTTACTCATCCCCCACAAAATGCACATGACCTGATGCAAAAACAAAAGATGATCCGTTTACTTGCTCAAAGGGTCGGGGGTTGCATACAAAGATGCATGGGTTATGACGCTATAATCGCTCTTTCAATCGTCACTAAAGAAATGGACGAAAAATACGGTACAGAGTACAATCGGCGATTCATCAATTACCTGAAGTCTTATCAGGAGCGTGACCTCACGGCTGCCTGTGCTCAAACAGACATGAAGGGAGATAGAATTAAAAGACCTCATGAGCAGGCTGACCCCGATGCATACGTTCATATAGTTGAGCAAAGAGATGATGGGATTATTGTCAGGGGAGCAAAGATTAGTATAACAATGGCAGCCTATGCTGATGAAATTATAGTGCTTCCAACGAGGGCTCTGAAAGAAGCGGACAGAGACTATGCTGTAGCCTTTGCCCTGCCGGCCGACTGGGAAGGAATACAACTTGTCACCCGGCCGGTGGCAGTGCGCCAGAGAAAGACACTGAAGTGTCCGTTTGCCGAAATGGGTGTCTCGGATTCCATGGTTATTTTTGATAACGTCTTTGTGCCTAAAGAACGTTTATTTATGTGCGGCGAATGGGAGTTCGGCAGGAGACTTGCCTTGCTCTTTGCCGACTCACATCGACACAGTTATTCCGGGTGCAAACCGGCTGTATCCGATATCCTGTGCGGCGCCGCAGCCCTGGTTGCTGAAGCTAATAATATTGAGAGAGTATCTCACGTGAGAGAGAAGTTGTCCGAATTTGCCGGGAGTGCCGAGCTGGCCTATGCTGCCGGTATTGCCAGCGCCATCTATGGAGATAAGACCTCCTCAGGCACCTATTTCCCCAATGTCATCTATGCTAATGTTGGACGGAGGCTTATGGGGGAGACTATCTTCCACGAGTTCAACTTGCTGGCGGAAATAGCTGGCGGGCTGGCAGTAACCCTGCCATACGAAGACGAATTCACTGCTGAACAGACAAAAGCGTGGATGGACAAGTACATTATTAGAAACCCCAACCTCTCCCCGGAAGACTCGCACCGAATCTGGAGGCTGGTGGAGAACCTGACTGCCTCACCTATGGCATGCTGGTATGAAATTGCTGGTATTCATGGCGGTGGCTCACCCGTTATGGAAACGATTGCCCTGAATCTGGAGTACGACTACGAATCACGCAAGAAAATAGCCAGATACCTGGCCGGTATGGACAAGGAACTCAATCAATCGAAGCAATTGCAGGAGGCGCCTAATCTATGTCTGGAAGGGGAGGAAGGGTAATGAAAAAAGGACACTTCCTGGACAAATTTCTGCTCTCAGGGAAGGTAGCTCTGATTACCGGAGGAAGCAGGGGGATTGGCAGGGCTATCGCCTTGGGCATGGCTGAGGCAGGCGCTGATGTAGTAATCGCCAGCCGCAAACTGCCGGATTTGGAAGCAGTAGCTAAAAAAATATCACAGATGGGGAGAAAAGCCCTACCCGTTTCAGCTAATGTTCGGTATCTTCCCGATATCGAAAATCTGGTAAAAAGAACAATGGACGAATTTGGCCATATTGACATACTGGTAAACAACGCCGGCTCCAACCCGGTATTCGGGTCAGTGTTTAATATGGACGAAAGAGCCTGGGAGACAACACTGGGATTAAACCTCAAGGGCTACTTCTTCTTAAGCCAGGCAGTGGGCAAAATAATGAAGGACAAGGGTGGTGGCAGCATTATCAATGTCGCTTCCGAGGATGGTATCAGACCCAGAATTGGGGTTGCGCTCTACTCGATAAGTAAAGCCGGTGTTATTATGCTCACCCAGGTACTTGCACAGGAATGGGGCCAATACAACATCAGGGTAAATACAATTGCTCCGGGTATTGTCAAAACCAAATTTTCTGAGGCGCTATGGGATGACGATGTTATACGTGACACAACCCTGGATAGCACATCTCTGGGGCGGCTGGCTGAGCCTGATGAAGTCGTAGGTGCTGCCTTGTTTCTAGCAGCAGAAGCTTCGAGCTATATGACAGGGCAAACCATTGTCCTTGACGGCGGCTTCTTTTCTCACGTAAGAACCCTGAGTAAGAAACTTCTCTAACGAACACAGGGAAAGTATCCATCCCAGCACCTATTATGCCTGGCTCAAGGATTTTATGGAAGCGGGTAAGGAACGTCTTCAGCCTGATGCCATCCGTGATACCACCAGGGCTGGGCTAGATGAGTCAAAGCTAAAATAGGGGAGAACGAGATAAGGGCTGGCCAGTTCAAAACGGAGTGAATAAGAAGAGACACAACATCAGCAGAAAATGCGAGAGTTGGCAAGGAAATTGGCCAAAATCAGATTGCCATCAGTTATGTGGGAAGTATGGGAGTAAAAATCCGGGAAAGATTATAATACGAAGATAACGCAGCTGAATTATTCAACGGCTGGTGACTTAGCTTCCCTATGCCTGGTTTTCCTGCCATTCAACAATACAACTGGACCAGATACGATCTACAGTTGTTTCCAGCACTTTGTGGCGTAGTGAAGGCACGTCTATCGGTGGTAAAGTTTGGCCTTTAAGTGATTTTAGAAACAGGCATCTTTTCTGCAAGTTGAGTATGGTGTGATGTGGCCCACCATAAATAATGTAGTCCAGATGTTTAGTATAAGGTTCAAACTGTTCCGTAATGTGAGCGCATACTCGATTGAGGAATTCCTGTATCTGGTTTTGGCGGCGTCTTTGAAAACGCTGCTGTGAAGAGCCTCCCTTTTTGTGCCGTCCGTGGATAAGGCCTGTTCCCACTTTACTCGAAATGAGTTTTTCTCCCTGAGTAATACCGATGGCGTATGTACCCAAATGTACCAGGATAAGTCCGATGCTATAATCATTA
>SDBU01006237.1_pt1 | contig 14091 bp, 8 predicted proteins | sample 2277071 | NCBI WGS metagenome assembly SDBU01 (sample SAMN10397929, study PRJNA504765) | marine sediment metagenome | isolation source: marine sediment core GS08_GC12, 126 cmbsf | place: Arctic Ocean: Gakkel Ridge, Loki's castle | collected 2008
AGTTATATACATCTCTACTCCTATCATTTTTCTACCTCCCTTAAGTATTAAATTATAACTTAAGAGAGGTATTATTTTATAGATATAACTATGGAATTTTCTCTGGCGTTACCTATGGAATTTATTATAGCTTTGAGGTTCTCAAATGTCTGATCATCAGAAACAAGCATAGTATATAAAAGGTATTTTGAAGATTTTGAAATCTGAGTCATAAAAGAATGTTCCCAAATATTAATTGGATTGTCTAAATTGCTAATAAAGAAGTTAAAAAACTCTCGTTCTGAAATATGACCTATTTTGCCTATATCAGTCATAATTTGAATGATTCGAGGATTATAGTTTGAGTGGTCAATTATTTCTAAATAACTCTTGTCAATTAATAGTGCATGGATATATCCAGGTGGTAAGTTTGAATAAAAAAGATGATTATAAAGTATCTCTGCTCGAATTAATTTTGAATACTTTTCTAAACCTATAATACATTTAGCAATTTCTAAATTAGAATTTGCAAATATTTCATACTTTAATTTTGCTTGACTTAAAATATATTCTCTTGTAGTCATGATAAGCTTTTTATTTGAACCACTCTTTATTTTTTCAATAAATCTGACGAGTCTTTGATCTTCGTTCTTCTCTAGTCTTTCTTCAAGAAAATTTCGTCCCAAAAAATCATCATAGTAAAATAGCTGTTTTTTCCCTCTCTCATATAATGATTCTGCTTCATTTATATCTGAGGAAATTACTATCAATTCAAAATCTTTCAACAAATAATTGTAGATTAATATTCTGGCTAAAATTGTTTTACCTATTCCGGGAATTCCAGAGATGAGAACATAGTTATGATCATTCAATATACTAATCACATCATTAAAACTATCGTTTTGTACGTATATATTAATCTCTTTGCGAATTTTTTCTTCTTCAAAATCCGAACGGTTAATAATATCATTACGTAATAATTTTTGAAGTATATTGATGCTTGAAAGCCAAAGCTTATAATGTTTTTTTTCAATTTCCGGATATTTTCCAAGTAAATTATTTAAATCGTTTTTACCAAAAATATCAGAAGGTCCTTTTATATATCCATTAAAGATTTTAATTATTTCTTCTTTGTTAAGAGGCGTTAACCCCACAGAAGTTGATAAAATAAATTTTTGGGGATTCAAGGTTTTTACTTTTTGGTATTCTTCTTTTAGGTTTGATTTTAAAGAACTATAATTATCATATCTCTTACATTGAACTATTAACTTGTTATTCTTTTCTTTGGAATATCTTAAATCAATGCCTTTGTCTCTTCCTATTGTAAATGATTCAAGATTGATATCGTAGTGCTCCTGCAAAACATCTCTTGTTAAATTCTCAAAATCAAACGGCGATAGATTTAAAAAATTATATTCAGGCATATATTATTATTCCTATCCTTTAAAAGATTTTTGCTTGTGGAAATCCTGGGGTCAGGCTTCACAATTTCACATTTCCTTCTTCTGTTTCCGTTTTACATTTTGTGAAGTTGTGAAGCCTGACCCCACTATCTTCTATGTATCTTCTATGTAATAAATTGCTTCTGAAAATTATATCCGTAATGGCCTGGTAATGCTGCAAAGATAATATAACTTTTGTTATATTTCAAGACCCCTTATTACTCCTTAGTTTATTAAATAAAATTTAATTATTAACTTAACTCGGTTTTTAATTTTAAAATTGCCTCTTTTGGATATTCATTCCATTTTTTGCCCAAAAAAATCCTACCATTATTTTTTTTGTTTCTCTTTATTTCATCTGCTCCCCAAGTTCCCCACTGCTTGAAGAAAAAAGAAATGTCTTGATTCTTACATTGTTTAAAAATTTCAAAAACCCATTCTTTTTTTATCAGCCTTGCTTTAGGCCCAGATTCACCCCCGACTATACACCAGTGAATTTCTGACAAATCTAAGTTCCCTATTTGTCCTATTATTGGTTCAAATGAAACAAACCTTATATATGCATCAATCTTTTTAAGATAATCAATCCTATATTTATATTTTGCACTTTCTACAGTTACTCCTAACCAAACATTTTGGGGTATAGTTCTCTTAGAAAAATAATTTAACATTATCTTTTCTCTTTTTGTCAAAATCTGATAAATGTGCTGTGGCGTTGATGAGATTACATCAAAAATTGCATCTAAATATTCATAAGGCATTTTCTCATGGAATAAATCACTCATTGAATTCACAAAGAACTTTGTTGGTTTTTTTATTCTAAGTGGTTCATTTAATCGTTTAGGTAAAATTTTAAATTTAAAACCATCTTTGTAATCTTGATTCCTCATAGCCTGAAGTCTTTTTGCCATCACCTCTGCATAGCAATGAGCACAGCCTTCGGATATTTTTGTGCAACCAATAGAGGGATTCCAAGTAGCCTCTGTCCACTCAATTTTTGATTTGTTCATATTCAATTATCCTCCTTTTTTTCACATTCACAACATTTTCGTAATTAATTAAAGGACTTTTGTAATTATAATTAATTTTACCTTGTTTTTTTAATTTTTTTAGAACCTCATTTGCATGTTTATTTATATGGCCATTTTCTAACGTATAATTATAAGCGCCCTCATTTGTTTTAATTCTTCCTTTTAATATTCCTTCTTCAAGCTTCTCTTGAAAGCTTTCTATGATAGTTTTATTAACAAATTCAGGAAATAAATTAAGTTGTTTCTTTTCATAGTCATTGTAAATATCGTAATTTGCACTACCATTCTCGGGGCTTACTTTCCAAACTATTTTCAGAAACTTGTCCACCGCCAAAGGATGTTTTGCACCAAATATTAAGCCATAGATATTCCCTCCTTTTTTCAGGGAGAAAGGGTATAATTTAATTGATGAATTTTTTGGTAACCTTTCTTTTAAAAATTGTAGGATAACTTCATGTATTAATTTATAAGGTACTTTAATTAATTTTTTTATATCCTCATCGGTTAGGTTTAAAGAACCTTTAAATTCTGGCGTTCTTGCAAATCTCCTTAAGTAAGAAGATGATATAAAAATCAAAAAATCAGTTGTTTTAAAATCTTCAAATTTAGCAATATAGTTACTATACTTAACGCCAAATTGGTCCATAAAAACTAAACTAGGATATTCACCTATTCTATTTTCTAATTTGCTAAAAATATTCTCAAACTCTTGGTTAGAATATTTTATCTCTATAATTTTATTAAGAGATGGATTTTTTTTAAGGTAATCGTCACAATTGGATTTTAATTTTTCAAAATTCTTCTTCTTATATTCATTAAAAAATAATATGATTTTAGTATTATAAATAATGGATTGATAGGATTTGATTTTGTTTATTATTCTTATGGGAGATCCTGGATTATTTTGTGAATCATAACCAATCCCAGCAAAAAAATCAAAAATATAAATACAATCTACTTTTTGTTTTAAAAAAACAGGTATCCAATTTTCTACATATTTCTCAAAAATAAATAGCTTTGTCATTGTTGATTCATCAAATTTTTTGTAAAAAGAATTATTTATTTGATCCATCTTAAAGCCCCATATTTTACAATTTTTATCTCTTCATTTGTTAATCCATACATTGAATTTAAATTTATCAATAATTTGCACTCTCTACTTTTCAAGTCTATAATAATAGTGACAAACACCTATTCATCCATGAAACCTCAACCATCCGGTTAAGAAACTTCTCAGATCCAATAGATTCTCCGTTAAAAGTTACTAAATTATTAGCCTGGACACCTTCTCTATTTATCTAATCTAAAAGCAAAATTAATTATCTAAGAAAATGCAATATATTTCCTATTTATTCCAATGTATTAGTTCTAAAAGATACTGTATTACGCTTTCTTTTTGCCAGGCTTATTTAATTTTGTAAATAAATCTTCAATTTTTTTTAAATATCTTTTTGCTTTCGCTCTTGATTGAGTATCAGACCAGCATTCAAAGCTATTAAATCCTAGATCTAATACATCTTTAAACTTATCGAATGTAATCATGAGTTCTGCATAAGCTTTTATTGCAGTAATACATTTAGGAGATCGTATTCTTCCATTTATATAACCCACATATATTGCATTTTGTTTATTTCTCTCCAGTTCTCTATTTGCAATTTTAATAGTTCTTCTTGTGGTTCCCTTGGAAAATGAAATTGACGCCCAAGCTTGTTTATTTACATGAGAAAACAACATTTCTCTAGAAAATAGATGATCTAAAAATTCTTGCGGATTAGAATCGAGATTTATTATAATATCATCACAAATATGATCAATCATTTCTAGTTTTCCAAGCTCTTCAAAAGATAAAATTGCAAATACATATGACGATGGATAAGCATGTGTTTTATACAAGGTACATGCGTCACAAAAAAGACGTATAGCATTGATATATACTTCTTCTTTTAGCCTGGATAATGTTTTTTTACTTGGTATCATTATTGAATTTCCTTTATTTCCTTTTCGTTAAAATTAACTTGCATTTTCCTCTACATCTATATCCAGTTGGCGGAAGGTTTCCTTTATTGTATTTTCATAAGCTTGTTCAGAGATTGAGCCATCTTTAGCGGTGAGTTCTATTTCTAAAGTATTAAATTTACTTTGCAATAGATTCATTGTCCGCAATATATCATAAATACGACCCTTAGGTATTTTAAATTTTAAATACACCATTTCCCTCGCATGCTGTTCGGTGGTTGGAGTAACAGAAATGTCTCCTTCTTCTTTGCCTCCTTCATCAATTGTAGATTTTTCTCCTGATTCTCCAGGTGGATATGGAGATGTTTTATCTCTTTCTTCTTTTTGCTTTTGGCATATTTCTTGACTAATAATAATTTCATTCCCTAAAAATACAAATATCCCGGGCATACCTTCTTTAAAGTAGTTACAAACTGGAACATCATTTTTAAGTTCACCTAATCCAAATTCTCCTATATGTACCCCATTAATAATTCCATCTTCAAATACCTTTTTGTTTATAGATCTTGATTCGCCTGGCGTTCTAAGAGTTGTTTGATAAACTTGTTCCATCGAAACATATTCTTGATCGATAAGATATTTTTCTTTAAGAAATATCGGTGAAACTTTTTCTAATATTTCACCATCGGAACGTAAATTATCATATACTTTTTGACCTAAAGATATATCTTCACCAAATATAGGTACCCCTAAAATAATCTCCTTAAATTCATCTTTTCCGGGAATGGAAACTGCTCGATAAAATCTACAAATAGATTCTTCCAGTTCAGATTCGGCCTTTTTTATCGCTTTTTTTATATCTTTTCTTTGTTCTTCAGATAGATTAAGATTTTTATCTTTTTCAACATAATCATAAGCTATTTTATTTTTAATAATATTTATAAAATTGGGTCTTTCTGAATCAAGGGGATAAAGAAAAAATACTGTATTTCGATAAACTCGCGGAGTTTGTCCTTTATTTTTTAGAATAGAATCCATTACTTTTTGATCTTTGTTTTTTAAGATAACAAGTTTAAGATCTTCAGAATCTGATATATCTTCTGATTTTTCCTCCCAGATAAAAGTTTTTAATTTTCCACCTTTCAAATTTTCTCTTAAAAGTTCAGACTCCATTGCAATAAGTTCTCTATCTTTAATATTTTCCTTATTAATATATATAACTCTATTTATATTGGGTTGATTGTTAAAAAAATATTTTTCCCCCTTAGAATGTATGTAAAACAGCCTCCCACTTTCTCCGGTTAATTTTTGAAAAGCGTCTGCAATTACTTCTGAAGGATTTTCAATAGTAGTAGCAGAACGTTTGATTTCACTCAAGGTTACACCGTATTCATGTCCACCTGAAAAAGAATAAAGGAATATAGTAGTAGCTATCCGGGATCCTATATTTAGTCCTCGATACGAACTGCCTAATAATTTATCTATTTCTTTTGAGTTCGCGTTTATTCCGGTAATATCAACATCTACAATTCCATTATATTCTTCTCCAATATGTCTTATAAATTCTTGGCGAATCTCTTGGGTAGATAAATCAAAATCTGCTAAACTTATGTAAGATCTATTTGTTCCTATTAAGCAATGTACGACCAAAGAAAGCAATCTAAGTACACCACGAGTTCTCTGAAATATCGGGAAACTTCCCCAGCGATGATAAAGGATATCTATTGCCTCAGGCATAAAAGGATATGAATCTAAAAATTTATCTCTATACTCACTTGGCTGCATATCTGCAGGAAGTATACCTTCCTTATCTGCATAGTTTACAAATTCAGTAATAACTTTTTTTGCCATATTTTCATCAATGTTGTTAAAAAGTCTTCTTTTAATAATTTTAGAAATTTCTTGATCTTGAATGGGTGATTTTATAATTTCCCTTCGGCCGGTTATATCACGAAGCTGGATAACAATTTCTTCACCTCTGGAAGTTCTATTGTAAGGATTACTGGGAGTGGTAGTAAATACCAAAGCTATATTATTCGATTCACTTACTACATTAGAAAGAGTGCTCAAAAAAGTAAGAGTCAGTGTCGTAAGATCTGTTTGACCTACACTAACTGCATCAGTAATATTTAAATAAGGAATAAGTTCATCCATTAAAATTAACACGGGAGAATGCTTTTCTAAAAATTCCTTTAATTGTTCTCCTCCGGGAGGAATAGAAGATGAGAATTCTGTTTTTGACCCAATCAACTGCTCTTCCATAAGCCCCCAAATGGTATCAAAATCTTCGGGTTTATTCCCAGTTTTCATTTTTTCCCCTACAATCGTAACTGTATTTACTCCCCACTCTTTTGCTTTATGGTACATAGCAATTAATGTATGGGTCTTGCCTCCACCAAAAGGGGTCTGAATTTGAATAACCGGGTCTCCGCCTCTCCCGTGAACACGTTTTTCTATAATAGCAAGTAAATTTTTAAGTCCTTCAGTAAGGTAAGTCTTTCTGAAAAATGTTTCTGCATCTCTGTACTCATCAGGTCCTCTATTTTTCATAACCCCCCATAGATCAGCTGCAAATACATCCATTGTAAGTCTTCCTTCTAAAATATCTTTATGAGGAATAGCGATAGTATGAAATGATTTCATTTAATCACACCCTTTCCTTCTTTTTGATTTTTAATCTTTATCTAACTTAAAAATAATACATATAAATAAACTATCTTACTTATTCTTGTAATTAAAAAGATTTATTCGCGTCTCTCTTGTTTTAATTTTTATTTCTTCTTGTAATCGCATTTTTCCTGATAAAAATCCGTCTAAGAGTTTTTTCTCTTTACTCTCATTTGGTAATGTCTCGGATATTGTTTGTGCAACCCTATAAAAGGCATCACTTTTCCCATAACCTGATTCGTTAAGTAAAGTTATCATTTCGTTTCGTCTACCTTTTTCCCAAAGTAAAAGCACAGCATGAAGAATATCTATAAGTTCTGAAGAATTTTTAAAGTCATCATAATTTCTATCCTGAGGACCTAATACGATTATAAATTCTTTTTCTTTTTTAATAAAACCGGGGCGATTCCACTCTTTTTCCAAAGCAACATTTGCACTTGTAGAAAGTTTACGCGCTTCATCAAAATGTAATTTTGCTTCTCCATAACTCCAACGATAAAGAACATAAAAACGAGTTAAATTAGAAATATCTCCTGCAAAACCATTATGCAAAATTTGATGTACTGCATAATCGGTAGTAATTCTTCTTACATCTGAAAGCATTTGAGCTGCTCTTATAATATTACCTTCATAATCTATAATCTTTTCGTATTTCCCAAAAATTTCAATAGCTGAACCAATGGCAGAAATGAAAAAATCCGCCCCACTAATTCCTTCACTCCAAAGGCGCTCAAGTTTATCATAAAGATAGGTCTTTAATTCTTCTTTTATATTATTGTAAAAGCCGGTTGGTTCTCGTTTTATCTTACGTGTTATAATGTATATAGAAGAAGCAAGTGCAGCAGATTCTTGTGCTCTTAGCCTTGCCTGCATTTCTGTATTAATTGGCCAGGAAGCAGTTACAACTAATCCTGAATCTATCAAAGAATTAATAAGAGTTTCCCATCCCTCGGTAGATTTATGTGCGTAGACAATAGTAGCTATTCCATTTGGTTTTAATACTCGATATATTTCTCGAAAAGATTTTTTAAGCATTTTTTCATAATTTTCCTTTGTCTTAATCTCCTTGATAAGAAGAACAGCATCTTCTTTTTTCATTCCTCTAAGAAGTGGAAGTTCTGCAATTATTTCTTCTGATTTAGGAGTATTAGGTGTGGAAAATAATTCTGGATAAAAATTACCCACAGTTCTTTTTAACCAAACATAAAAAAAATCTGATAGATCAGCATAGGGTACATTATCATAATAAGGTGGATCAGTGAAGACCGCATCAAAAAAGTTATCAGAATATGTAAGGGATGTTGCAGAGGATTGAGTAATAGTAGTATAGGTATTTCTAAAATAGCTACAATGCTCAAGATTTGCCAATATTTCCTTTATAATAACATTCCATCCGCTAGAATGTTCCATAGGATTCATTTCAATATAATCCCAAATCATGGATAAGGCTTGCCTACTATAAGTAAAACCAATTGCTTCTGTTTGCGAAATTAACCGACACAATATCGAATTTTTATCTGCTATTCTATCAACAGCCAATCCCAAATAGCTAATAATTGCTTTTGCGTAGTTATCATCAATGTCCTCTTTAATCATTCTATGATATGCCTGTTTAACATTTTCTACTAATGTAACCAATACTAATTTCTGACGAGCATTAAAAAGATCCCTCCACCTCGTCAAACCATAAAGTACAACTGGGGTAAAATTGTATAAAAGATTTCCTGGTTTGTATTCTTTTCCATCAGGTGTATGAATTGCTTCAGTTGGAAGTGGATCTATTCCACATTTCAACATCAGTCTTTCTCTTTTTCCTTTTAGATAAATTACTGTTTCCTTAAATATCTGTATATCTTTGTCCGTAGCAATTCTATACTTCGTTCCTTTATAATAATTTCCCGATTGATTATTTTTCTCACGTAGTATAACAGCAACCATCCTCTGCCCAGCTTTCCCTTCTTGAAAAAGTTTTTTCGTAGTTTTAGCATCAATTACAGCACCACAAACTGGGCAGGTGGCAATTGCCTTTGCAACTGTACCTTGAGCTGGATCAAATCCTTCTGACATTGCTTCATATCCATCACCTACTATTTTAAAATAAACTTTCCTATTTTTAATATAAGGAAATAATGAAACTTTTTTATTTTTCTTTTTAGCTAACCAAAATTGTCGCATTAAGGGAATTTCAGTACCACAGGAAGGATTCTGACAGGGAATAGTCCAAGCCCATATATAACCAATAGGTATGGAACCATTAGAGCCCAGAGGATAAAATCTGCCAATTTCTTTTTTCACTTCTTTAAGAATCCAATTACTCCATTTTTCTACATCGTAAAGCAAACGATTAGGTACGGTTTTTGAATCAAAATCTAAAGTCTTTTGTTTTATAATTTCCGGAAAAAGGGTAGAAGAGCTACTTTTTATTTTAAAAGGTTTACCGTATTTCTGAGGATATTCCAAAATACATTTCTGAATTAGGACTGCAACCGGGTTGTAATCATTTGAATAAGTTTCACAACCTAATCTTAAAGCTTCTAAAGGAATTGCTCCGCCACCCCCAAAAGGATCGAGCACTTTAGGTGGTTTTCCATTATTTGCCTTTAATATATCTTCTCTTGCTCGTTTAATCATAGATTGATCTAGAGAATTTTTCCATTTGGAAAATTCAATAATAAAATTTCTTTTTTTATTAAATTCTTTTTTATCACCTGGGGAGACAGCAGGAATTAGGGCAGCATAATTAGTGGCTCTCGATGAAGCTAATGGACGACGAGCCCACCAAATATGAAGAGTAGAAATGTGCCCATGGCGAATATTTTTTTCTCTGGCTGATTCAAAACTTACCTCTTTTACCGGAAAACTTTCTTCAATAAATCTTTTATACTTATTCAATTTCTTTATCCCCTTTTGTTTCTATTTCATTAAAAGCTATAATATATCTTACTGATTCAACTTTTTGTTTTACTTCTAAATTCTCTACCGGGTTTCTTACAATATAAAGTTTTGGCTTTAAAGCAGAATTTACTATTGTATAAAGATAATAATCATCTTCAAACCTTTTTGCTTTAAACCACTCATTCTGAGTTAAAGCCACATCCCCAACTTGTGCTCTTGCTTTAACTTCTATATATCGTACTTTGTTTTCTCTATCTTTTGAACGAATATCAAAACCTAAATTCTCAGAAGAAACATCCTCGGGTTTGCGTCCATTTTTTGCTTCATAATCCATAGCAATCTTCATACCGATAAGCTCTATTTCCTTATTGCTTATCATTTTTTTATCGATATGAGCTGGTGGTTTTACTCTAATAATACCGATAAAATGAGGGGCGCTCATAGTAAGAGTCTTTTCTCTCTGAATTTGTACTTTTAATTCTTCTGATGCCTTTATATATTTTTCTTTCCTTTCTTCTTTATTTCTAATAGCTAAATCGACATTTTCACCAAACTCTTTGCGGTTATACAATGAAATTAATTCCCCATCTAATTTTAATATAAGATACTCCAATGATTTTAATCCATATTTTTGTTTTATCTGGGTCTGTCTAAGGCGCTCTTGTAAAAGTTCTTTTTTGTATTCTTCTAATGTTGGGCGAATTTTAATAAGAACATGTTCTTTAATAGATTTAATATCAATAGACTCATTTTTTATATTTTTTCCTTGAGCAAGGTCCCAAATAATTGCGGGAGAAACTTCCTTTATTAAATCTTTACCATTTGTATAGAAAGAAAAAAGTCTTTTACCAACAATCTTATCATTTCCATCTCTTACTTCACCTTCATAAAAAAGAATATAGCCATCTAAATTCCCATCAGGATCAACGAAATTCGCACCATTTAATAACGAATCTGAAATATTCTTTTCTATCCAAACCATTAATGATTCAAAGAGAGGGTGACCAAAAGAAATAAATTCCACATCAGGATTTCTGAAAGCAATTTCTTTGTCAAAAGTTACCCGAGGATATTTTTTTACTAAATCACCATATGATTTTCTAAAGGTATCTTCTTTTGCAATATTTCGTAAATCGAAAGGAACAGAATCAATTACCATAAAGCTGCTTTTACCTTCATGAAACTTTCCCCCTACTCTCCTAAATGCTTCTTTAAAAAAGCTTTCGGTATATTCCGGTATAAGTCGATATTCTTGTGCTTGTTGAGCCATTTCTTTTATACGGGTATAATCGATAAATCGAGTAGCTAAACTTTCACCTAAATTTTCTTTGACTTTATTTATATATTCTTCATTTACAGTAATTTCAATATCTTTTAATATGTCATCGATATTTCTTGCGTTAACCGCTGCTTCTACCAAGAGTTGGGAAAGATTTTTATCTTGATAGATTTCACCAAGACAATCAAACACCTTATCACTTCCAAGTGCTTTTTTAATTTCCTCCAATTTTTCAAATAATCTCTTAAAAACTCTTCCTTCTCTAGTATCTCCTGCTACAAGATTAAAGACATAAACTTCTTTTTGTTGACCATAACGGTGGATTCTTCCCATTCTTTGTTCAATGCGATTAGGATTCCATGGAATATCATAATTAATCATTAGATGGCAAAATTGCAGATTTATACCTTCGCCGGCTGCTTCAGTCGCTACTAAAATTTGCGTTTCATTTTTAAATATCTTTTCAGCTTTTATTCTTTCTTCAAGGTTCAGTCCACCATGTATAACATTTGCTGTATATCCCCAGCCTTTTATTTTACTTTTAAGGTATTCTAATGTGTCCCGGGACTCAGTAAATATAACTATTTTTTTATCTTTAAGTTCCGGATATTTTTTGGATAATTCTGTAAGGGAATTTTTAAGTTCTCTTAATTTTATTTCACCCTCGCTTCTAATTATATTTTTAGCGTCTTCTATAAGATATTCTATGGTTTGAATTTCTTCTTTTAATTCCTCTCTATTTTCCGCACCACTTAAGGTTTCCCAAATTTCTTCTTCCTTCCATCTTTCTTCCTCATTCATATCTTCTATTTCATCAAAATCGATAAAATCTTCAGAATACTTTAAATTTTTTTGCAATCCTTCTTTAAATAAATCAAGCAAATCTTCTAAACGTTTTTTTCTTCTCTCTAATGACCTTAATAAGGCAAAAGTGCTTGAGGCAAGACGACGTTGTAAAATTATCAAAGCAAAGGTAATATTTCTTTTTTTATTTTTTGACATTGCCCTGTTGTATTGTTCTACAACATATTTTGATAGCTTAGTATAAAGATCAGCTTCTTTGGGAGATTCGGTACCCAAACTGAATGCTTTAGTAATTACATGCCTGGGTAAAAAAAGTGGTTTTCCTTCAAAATCTTTTAAATCTTCTTTAACACGTCTAATAAATAATGGATTATCTTTATTCTTAATTGATTCATAGATCATTTTGGTGGTAGCAAAAAACCCTGGTTTAAGAAGATCAAGAAATAAACGAAAATTTTCGGGGTCTCCCTTGTGAGGTGTCGCGGTTAGCATTAAAAAATGTTCTGAAATTTTTGAAAGTATTTCTCCTACTCTATAACGTGCTGTTTTTTTAGTCTTATTTGCGTAAAGATAAGCACTCATCTTATGGGCTTCATCAACAATAATTAGATCAAAATGAGAAGCAGAAATAGAAGGAAGAATATCATCTCTTTTTATAAAATCGATAGAAGTGATAATCTGATTCTCCCTCATCCACATATTCTCACCATAAAGAGCATTTAAAAGGCCCCTATCGACTTGAAGAAATTTTTCTTCAAATCTATCTTTTAACTCTCTTCTCCATTGATCTTTAAGGTGTCCAGGTACTACTATTAATATTTTGCTTATAAGATTGCGAAGCTTTAATTCTTTAATAATGAGCCCCGCCATAATAGTTTTACCAGCTCCGGGGTCATCTGCAATTAAAAAACGTATTTGTGGCATTTTTAATACATAACCATATACCGCTTCAATTTGATGGGGAAGTGGGTCAATCTTGGAAACATTCATTGCTAATAATGGGTCATAAAGAGATGCAAAACGATAGCGAGTTGCTTCTAAAGATAAAAATACTTTCCAGGGCTCTTCAGAAAATGTAGATTCAGTGCTAAGGACTGAAATGTTTGATAGCTCTTCACGAAGAATAATTTGGTCGACATATTTTCTTGAATTAATTGTGACACCAACTATGTGAAAATATTTTTCATCCTCTTCAACTAATTTTATTTCTACTGGTTCTGACCATTGATTGCCTTTAATAATGTCGCCTGGTTTGATGTCTGTCATTTAATCACCTCTCACTTTAATTGTAATTAGAAATAAATGAATGTCAAACCACTAAAAAATTGCTATTGAACTTTCAATATATTCCGATGTTCCTCAAATTCACAATTATATCAGATATTAAAAAGGTACCCTTTTTTTAACTGCGCGAACATTAAATTATTTCTAATCAATTAATATGAATTACTATCCCCTCTTCTTCCCATTCCTTCCAATCGAGTTTGGTAAGCTCCAGTAGTTGGAGAAGGTCTTTTGGCTCTTTGAATCCCCCGCATTGACTTTCTCTTAAGTTGATTATTTTTTGGGCAAGTGGTTGGCTTATTTGTAAGATGATGGTAAGTTCTTCCTGGGATGCGGAGTTGATATTTATTGTTTTATCTTCCGGTTTTTGAAGAGCAGGGGAAATGGAATTATAAAAAAAAGAGAAGTAAACTTCGGTTTTGGCAAGGGAAATAAGAAAAAATTGGGATATAAGAATTGTGGTTAGCAAAAGAATGATAGTTAGTTTAATTCGTTTTTTATTTTGTGGCATTATTAGATTTCTCTTTTTTAATTATTTTTAATAGAGCATGTCGGTGAACATCTGTCCTACTGAAAAAAGAGCTTTTGTAATCATACCACGCAAGTTTAAATATATTATAACAGAAATTTTAGTAAAAAAGAATGTTTGTTGGGGAAATCCTGCTTTTTGCTAAAAATAAAGAATCAAAACTTTGATTCAAGAAAAAAGTTATAAAAAATAGGATCTATTTATTAAATTAGCCTATCGCTTCTA
>SDBU01006238.1_pt1 | contig 14089 bp, 9 predicted proteins | sample 2277071 | NCBI WGS metagenome assembly SDBU01 (sample SAMN10397929, study PRJNA504765) | marine sediment metagenome | isolation source: marine sediment core GS08_GC12, 126 cmbsf | place: Arctic Ocean: Gakkel Ridge, Loki's castle | collected 2008
GGAACATGATTGAGGAAATCATAATACTCACCGATGATGTTTTTGAGCTTACCTTGAGCAAAGGATCGCATGAACCAAGCATTTAGATAACCCTCTATTCTTATTTGCCCCTTTCTATCTGTTTCAAGCTTCAGTGGGAGAGCGTCTTGTGTAGCCGAAAATGGCTCTGCTATTTGCGTAAGAGGATAGAAAATGGGGTTGTTCCTCAATAATAGACGGATCAATTCTTTTCCCTCTTCTGTAGTTATAGGTTGATGGCTCTTTTTGGTGATAGTTCCCAGATCGAATGTCCATATCTTTCCTTTATCTCGTAAATCCAAGATGTCACTTATGACAATTGGCTTAGGGAAATATCTAATCGAGGGTTCAAAGCAAACTCTATACGGATAAAGCTGGTCTTTTCTCCCCCAAACATTGCGCTCCTCATCGAGGAATGGCCTACTTGTTGCTTTCCACAGACCATAGAGACCAATATTTCTAACATAGAAGAATATCAAGTCACCCGGTCTAATACCCTCAAAACCAGCTATGATTTCTGAATTAATCCTTTCCAGCGAATGGTGAATACCACCATATACTCCATATTCACGGCATTTCTCAAAATTCTCTTTACTGGCGAGGAATATGTGATTACCCATATATTGTCCTTCTCACCTTCCACAGCAATGCTTATACTTCTTGCCGCTGCCGCAGGGACAGGGTTCGTTGCGCCCTATCTTCTTGCTCACCCTTCGTGGCTCCGGCCTGCCCCCACTGGCGCTGGCCGCCGCAACCTCAGCCACCCGTGTCGGCGCCCTTTTACGCACTGCTTGCCTGGTAACACTAACCCGGTATATCGTGTGCACCACGTCATGCTGGATAGTGTCCATCAGGTTCTGAAACAGCTCATACCCCTTGCTCTTATAGGCATCCACTGGCCGCACCTGGCGCAAACTCTGCCAGCCTGCCTCCTGACGCATTTCCTCCATATCAGTCAGGTGCTCTACCCACAGGCCGTCAATAGCACGCAGCATTACTATGCGCTCCAGCACTCTCATGTTATCGGCACCCAGCTCCTCCTCACGCTGCTCATAGGAAGTCTCTGCCTGCTCAACCAGCCGCTCTTCAACCTCCTTCGTCTCCAGTTGGGCAAGCGAATCAGCATCAAGCGCCGGCGGTAGGGGTAGAACAGTACCGACTTCAGCAATCAGGTTTGCCATATCCTCGTTACTGCGTTCATCCCCCGTATGGGCTGCTACCTTATCCTGTATCTCTTCCTTAACCATTGACAAAATGTTTGCCTTGAGGTCGGCGCCGCTTAACACCTTCTCTCGCTCACCATAAATAAGCTCGCGTTGCTTATTTACTACATCGTCATACTCAACCAGGTGTTTACGCATATCAAAGTGATAACCCTCTACTTTAACCTGGGCGTTCTCGATAGACTTGTTGACCAGCTTATTCTCGATTGGGGTATCCTCATCCATACCAATCCGCTCCATAACACTCTTGACCCACTCCCCGCCAAAGCGCCTCATTATGTCATCCTCCATGGAGACATAGAAACGGGAGCTTCCCGGGTCGCCCTGCCGCCCGGCTCTACCCCTGAGCTGGTTATCAATTCGCCTTGCCTCATGACGCTCGGTACCAACTATACAAAGCCCGCCGACCCTGACTACCTCTTCGTGTTCCTGCTGCCACTCCTTTTCATCTCTGCCTTCAGGCTTGCCGCCGAGCACAATATCAACACCACGCCCGGCCATATTGGTGGCTACAGTTACCGCCCCCAACCTTCCTGCTTGAGCAATGATACCCGCCTCTTTCTCATGCTGTTTAGCATTAAGCACCTGGAGCGTGACACCCTTCCTCATTAGCTGTTCACTCAGCTCTTCCGACTTCTCAATCGACACTGTGCCAATCAAAACCGGACGCTTCTCCTGGTAAAGCTGCTCAATTTCACGTACCACCGCCCGGAATTTGGTCTCCTCGTCCTTGTAAATCTGGTCAGAGAAGTCCTGGCGGACCATCGGTTCATTGGTAGGAATAACCACCACCTCAAGCTGATATATCTTGTGAAACTCCTCAGCCTCCGTAACAGCGGTGCCCGTCATACCGGCCAGCTTCTTGTACATCCGGAAGTAGTTCTGAAAGGTAATCGTGGCGAAGGTCATCGTCTCCCGTTGAACCTTGACCCCTTCCTTGGCTTCTATTGCCTGGTGCAGTCCCGCGGAATACCGCCGGCCAGGCATCAGTCGCCCGGTGAACTCATCAACAATAACCACTCCTTGCTCTTTAGCAACCACATACTCGCGGTCCCTCCGATACAAGACATGAGCTTTGAGAGCATTCTCCAGGTAGCGAGTCAGCGAGTGATTTGATGGGTCATAGAGATCGGGTGAATTCAGAACGCCCTCTCTCTTCAGCATTCCTTCCACATTACTAATACCGGCGTCAGTCAGATTAACCGCACGTTGCTTTTCCTCTATGGTATAGTCCTCGTCTCGGCGCAGACGAGGGATAAGCTTGGCAAATATATGATACTTCTGCTCCGCCTCTTCGGCCGGGCCACTGATAATAAGTGGGGTACGCGCCTCATCAATCAGGATATTGTCTACCTCATCCACAATGGTGTAGTTCAAAGAACGCTGTACACGCTCAGACAGGTCCGCAACCATGTTGTCCCGCAGATAGTCAAAGCCGAACTCGTTATTGGTGCCGTAGGTTACATCCGCCTCATAAGCCTCACGGCGCGTGACCGGCCGTAGAAAGTCCCACGTTTCGTCTTCGGATTCATAGCTGGGGTCATAAATAAAGGCATCCTGATGCTGAATGCTGGCTACGGTAACCCCCAGGGCGTGGAAGATAGGTGCCATCCAGCGGTGTTGCCACTTGGCCAGGTAGTCATTCACCGTAATCAGGTGGCAGCTCTCGTCGGTAAGGGAGTTGAGATAGAGCGGGAGGGTAGCCACCAGTGTCTTACCCTCTCCAGTTTTCATCTCAGCGATTTTGCCCTGGTGAAGGATAACGCCCCCCATTAACTGAACATCAAAGTGGCGTTGCCTTATAGTCCGTTTGGCGGCTTCACGAACAGCAGCAAAGGCTTCGGGCAGTAACTCGTCCAGAGAGCTGCCATCTTGATGTCGAGCCTTGAACTCCTCAGTCTTAGCGCGGAGTTCATCATCACTGAGTCGCTCAAACTCAGACTCCAGCTCGTTAATTTCATCCACAAACGGTTGTAGCCGCTTCAGCTCTTTCTCATTAGAATCAATTAGCCCACCTAGCCATTTAAACACAATCTTCGCTCCTGATTAGTTTCTGGGCTTTCTCTGCCACTGACTCCCAGACCATAACCTTAACCTCACCCATTCCGTCACCGGTAAACGCATGCACCGAAGGTGCCGCCAGTGATTTCAGCAGACAGGGTATTCCGTTACTCTCCAATAGGCCCTTGATAATCTGTGCTTCTACTTCACCGACTGCCTGGTATACCTCTACCAATTCTTCACTCTTGTTCAAACATAGCTCCTATGGATAATCCGGTGTGAATACGGTGGATTGCTTCACCCAGTAGCGGGGCTATCGGCAGAACAGTAATTTTATCCAGGCTCTTCTTGCCATCGACAGGAATTGTGTCCGTAACTACCACCTGCTTCACCGCACACGAGGCTATCCTCTCAATAGCCCGCTCCGAGAATACCGGGTGGGTGCAGCAGGCATATACCTCCTTCGCTCCCCGTTCCAAAAGGGTCTCGACAGTATTTACCAGCGAGCCGCCAGTGTCTATTTCATCGTCTAGAATAAGGGCTACCTTACCCTCCACTTCCCCAATAACATTAAGGATCTCAGTCCGGTCAACGTTACCCAGCCGCCTCTTTTCCATGATAGCCAACGGAACATTGAGCTTGGCTGCCAGGTCTCGGGCCCGTTTGGAAATGCCAATATCAGTAGCCACCACCACCAGGTCATTAAAACTCATCTCCTTAAAATAATCGCTCAGCAGGAAGAGAGCCGTCAGCTCATCAACCGGTATGTTAAAGAAACCCTGAATCTGTGCCGCGTGCAAATCTACGGTCAGCAGTCGATTAGCACCCGCCACCGTGAGCAGGTCGGCTACCAACCTGGCTGTTATCGGCACGCGTGGTTGGTCCTTATTATCGGAGCGACCATAGGCATAGAAGGGAACCACGGCAGTGATGCGCCCGGCCGATGCCCGTTTCAGGGCATCAAGCATAATCAATAGCTCAACCAGACTTTTATTGACTGGGGAACAGATAGGCTGTACAACAAAGGTATCTCTCTCACGGACATTATCCAGGATACGGACGAAGATATTTTCATTACTGAACTCAAAGACCTCAGACCTGCCCAGAGGTATGCCCAGATAATCAGTAACCGCCTGTGCCAGGGCAGGATGGGCATTGCCGGTGAATACTTTCAACTCGTCCATTAACTACTACCTTCTTTCAAATATTGTCCTTAACTCGCCTGGACAGCTACATTATACCACATACCACTATCGCCTCCCGACCTCACCCCCTTAGTTTGCCAGTCTCACTCAAATATGCTATCATTCGTCAGGTGCTCAAGAACACTCACCGAGGAATAAATATCTCAGGAAGGAGAAAAATGAAAGAAGCAGTCATAGTAGATGCGTGTAGGTCGCCCATCGGCCGGGCAGGAGACCGCGGCGTATTCCGAGCCATCGCCTTTACCGACCTCATGGTCCAGGTTCTGAACGCCACCTTAAAAAGGAACAACCTGGACCCTAACCTCATTGATGAAATCGTCATCGGCTCGGCAGGTACCATCAGCGGCGCAATGAGCAGGAACATACTCCTTTCCGCTGGTTTTCCCCAGTCAGTAGCCGGCAGTGATACCGCCAGGCAGTGTGCCTCTTCCTCCAATGCCATAGCGGTTGCCGCCCACTACATCATAAATGATGATGCTGACATCATTATCGCCGGCGGACTGGAAACCATGGACCGTCGGGGACCAGTGCCACCAGAGCAAGTTGGACAGCGTGGAGCGGCACAGCAAGCTCCTCCCCGCCGCCCGCCACCCGCCCAGGGACAGGAGGAGGCAAAATACCCCGACGACTGGAAGACGGCCAAGCTGCTTCCCATAGTGCCACCGGAAATACCACTCTGGATTTATGACATGGGGCGCACCGCTGAGGAACTCTCTGAGCGCTACGGCATCAGCAGAGAAGACTCCGACGCTTTTGCCCTCGCCAGCCATAATAAAGCAATCGCAGCTCAGGATGCCGGATTATTCAAGGATGAGATAGTACCCATCACCATCAACTACGATGATGGTTCCACAGAGGTAATTGATACCGACCAGTGCCCCAGACGGGGAACATCCCTTGAGAAAATAGCTGCTGTTCCACCCGCCTATAAAGAGAACGGACTGGTAACTGCTGCCAACTCATGCCCCAGAAGCGACGGCGCCGGAGCCATACTTCTCATGTCCAAGGATAAGGCTAGGGAGCTGGGCTACAAGCCGATGTGCACCTTCAGACACGCAGTCATGATCGGCGTCGACCCCACAGTCATGGGCATCGGCCCTGTCCCGTCAACGCAGAAAATCCTGGCCAGAACCGGCATGAGCATTAAGGACTTCGATATCATCGAAATCAATGAGGCGTTTGCCTGTCAGGTTGTCTACAGCATACGTGAACTGGGGATGGGTCCAGACGAGATAGCAAAGGTGAATCCCAATGGAGGAGCTATCGCCATTGGCCATCCTCTGGGAATGACCGGCACCAGGCAGGCAGCGGTCATCGCTCACGAGATGGTCCGCCGCGACCTGCAATGGGGTCTGGCTACCCTGTGCGCTGGTGGTGGACAGGGAATGGCAACCATCTTCGAGCGGGAACACTACGACTAGACACCAGCAGACGACCTGCTAATAGCAAGAATAGACGCCCTTCCTCTGCTAGAGGGAGGGCGTCTACATGATGGGTGATTAAGGAATATCAGTCATCAATCCCAGGTACCGCGAAAGTGGTTATTTAGTAAAGGGATTAAAAGGGACGCAAGTCCCTTTAAGAAACTAACATCCCCTTCCCTTATAAAGGGAGGGGGATACAGGGGGTAGGTTACCTAATAAAAATCTAAAGGGAATGGGTTATTAAACACCCTTCAGTTATCAATCCCGGGTACCGGGAAGCGCGAACACATCTGGCTAACCTCCTGGCTCACCCGTTCCTGAATATCTGCATTATCAATATTGGTGATTACCTCTACAATCAGTGAAGCAATATGCTTCATCTCCTCTTTACCGAAACCACGTGTAGTCACTGCCGGTGCCCCCAGTCTGATACCGCTGGTTACCCTCGGTGGTCTGGCATCGAATGGAATGGTCTCCCGATTAACCACAATGCCTGCCTTCCCCAGTGCTTCCTCAGCCGCCTTACCAGTGATTCCTTGCCCCGTGAGGTCTACCATTATCATGTGGTTATCCGTCCCGCCAGTTAAAAGGCACAGCCCAAACCCTTGAAGCTCACTGGCAAGAACCAGGGCATTATCCAGGGTAGCACGTTGATAGTCCAGAAAATCAGGCTGCATTGCCTCATAAAAGCAGACCGCCTTGGCGGCGATGGTGTGCATGAAGGGACCCCCCTGCATCCGAGGGAAAACCGCCATATCAATTGCTGAGGCTAGCTCACTTCGGCACAGGATGAACGCACTTCGTGGACCACGCAGCGTCTTATGAGTCGTTGAGGTGATTATATCAGCATAGGGCACAGGGCTGGGATGTAAGCCCACAGCTACCATGCCCGCTATGTGCGCCATATCAACCATGAGCTTTGCCTCTACCAGGTCGGCAATGCGCCGAAAACGCTCAAAATCAATAATCCGCGGGTAAGCACTGGCCCCGGCAACAATCAGCTTGGGCTTGTGTTTCGTGGCCAGCCTCTCCAGCTCCTGATAATCAATTCTTTGTGTTTCCCGATTAACACCGTAGGTTATGAAATTATACGACTTACCCGAAAAGCTCACCTTGTCGCCATGGGTCAGGTGACCCCCGTGAGCTAGACTCATGCCCATCACAGTATCACCGTACTCCAGCAAGGCATAATATGCTGCCATGTTAGCTGGAGCCCCGCTGTGTGGCTGGACATTTGCGTGCTCGGCATGAAATAGCTCCTTGGCTCGCTCGATAGCCAGGCTTTCCACCATATCCACATTCTCACAGCCGCCATAATATCGTCGGTGCGGATAACCTTCGGCGTACTTGTTACTCAGAAACGAACCCTCAGCCTCAAGGACCGCCTGACTAGCATAATTTTCGGAAGCGATAAGGTTTATTGTTTCCCTCTGCCGCTTCCTCTCTAGATCAAGGATGCGTTTGGCTTCCGGATCTGTTTGACTCAAAAAGCTCATCTTTCCTCCCGTATTGAAGTCTACAACTGTAACCTGATACTGTCAACAGCCCCTTCTAAACAGATTATTTGCTAACCCCTCACCTCGAAGAGTCTTCGACCTTTATCCTTCTCCCCTTCGTAAGGGGAGAAGGATAGACAGCTATTCAAAAAAAGGGCTTCTTAGCCAAGACAAAAGCTGCCGGAAGCATATATCTCGGTGCTCCAGAAGATGTTCAGAAACTCGAAGAAGGTCCTAAGTAAAGAGAACGCAGAGTCCTACTTTTTGAAATTTTCTCCCTTAGAGAAGGGTGTCTAAGAAGGGCTAACGCCCCTCTTCTAAAACCATTTTCCCCCTCTCCTTCAAAGGAGAGGGGGAATTAAGGGGGTGAGGTAGATAACACTCTCTAATTGACTTGACATAGTAGCCATGTTATCATAATCGAAAAGCTGGTTGATTGAACTTTCCTACCTGGGTTAACAAGATGAGATGTCAACACTGACTGAGCTTTATCAAGAAATCGCACTCTGCCGGCAGTGTGAAATAGCCAAGAACCGAACCAAAGTGGTGCCTGGTGAAGGAGCAGAGGACGCTGGTCTACTGTTTATTGGAGAGGCACCCGGCTGGCACGAAGACCAGCAAGGACGTCCCTTTGTCGGCCCGGCGGGACAATACCTTGATGAACTACTAACCTCTATCAACTTGAAGCGTCAGCAGGTCTACATCGCCAATGTAATCAAGTGCCGTCCACCACAAAACCGTGACCCCCTGCCTGTAGAAATAAGCAACTGCCGTAAGTGGCTGGACCGACAGATTGAGTTGATTCGCCCCAGGATAATCGTAACTCTGGGACGATATTCCATGGCAAGGTTCTTCCCGGGCAAGACCATAAGCAAAATTCACGGCACTGCTGAAAAACGAGAAGACATCCTCTACTATGCTATGTACCACCCAGCTGCAGCTCTTCATCAACATAGTCTGCGCCAGACAATAGAGGCCGATATGATTAGAATTCCATCGCTACTGGCCCAGGTAGAAAGTATACCTGAAGATAAGCCCCCGTCCCAGCAATTAAAGATGTTCGAGGTCTAAGATTATGCCCAAGTCAAAGCTAAAGATAATCCCCCTCGGTGGGCTAAATGAAATCGGCAAGAATATGATGGTTATGGAGTATGAAGACGACATCATCGTAATTGATGCCGGGCTCATGTTCCCCTCGGAAGAAATGCTGGGCGTTGACCTCGTAATCCCTGATATTACCTACCTGCTAGAGAAACGCGAAAAGATAAGAGGTATAGTGATTACCCACGGTCACGAGGACCACGTCGGTGCTCTACCCTATTTGTTACCCCAGCTTAATGTGCCGGTCTACTCCACCAGGCTTACCCAGGGTCTTATCTCAGTCAAGCTTAAAGAGCGAAAGGCACTCTCAGGAGCGAACCTTAATGTAGTACCCCCGGGCGAGCAGTTTACACTGGGGAAATTTGGAATCGAGTTCTTCCCTGTTTGCCACAGCATACCTGATGCAGTAGGCCTCATCATACGTACACCAATTGGCACGATAGTCCATAGCGGAGATTTTAAGCTCGACTATACTCCGGTTAGTGGGAAGCCGACTGACCTGTCCCGATTGGCTCAGCTTGCAGAGCAAGGGGTTTTACTCCTCCTTTCCGATTCCACCTATGCTGAACTGCCGGGTTACACTCCATCAGAAAGAGTGGTTGGTGAAGCATTGGACAGTATTATGGCTGAGTCACCGGGAAGGGTGCTCATCACTACCTTTTCATCACTGATTTCCCGTATTCAGCAGGTTATTGATTCAGCGGCTAAACACCAGCGTCGTGTCTTTGTTGTTGGGCGTAATATGAACGAGATAGTTCGCGTGTCACTGGAGTTAGGCTATCTTAATGCTCCTGACGGGATACTGGGCAAACTTGATGAGCTGAAAGATATGCCCCACAACAAGATTGTTTTTGTCACCACCGGAAGCCAGGGAGAGCCTACCTCTGCCTTGGTGCGTATAGCTAATCGGGACCACCGCCAGCTTCATATAATCCCCGGAGACACAGTAGCTATTTCAGCAACCCCGGTGCCGGGTAATGAAGCACTGGTCGCCAGAACCCTGAACAGCCTTTTTAAACAAGGGGCTCAGGTATTATATAGTGGGGTAGCTCAGGTTCATGTCCACGGGCACGGCAGCCAGGAAGAACTAAAACTACTGCTAAACATAGTCAAGCCAAAATTCTTCATGCCTATTCACGGTGAATATCGTCACTTGAGCCTCCATACCAAACTCGCCCAATCAATAGGTATCCCCAGAGAAAGCACCTTTGTCTTGGAAGACGGTGATATCCTCGAGCTTAGTTCGGAGACAGCCAGGATAGCTGGCAAAGTTACTGCCAGCAATGTCTATGTCGACGGTCTCAGTGTAGGTGATATCGGGCCTGTTGTTCTCCGTGATAGAAAGATGCTGTCCAGAGACGGAATAGTAGTGTTGATTATTGCTATTAACCGGCAAACCGGTAAGCTGGTCGGACGCCCTGACATTGTATCGCGAGGTTTTGTAGATACCAGGGAATCCAGGGAAATGCTGGACGAGAGCCGCGACCTGGTAGCTCAAGTTCTGAACCACAGCGGTGACCGCCCTGCTGAGTGGAGTTTCGTTAATACTAAAGTCAGGGAAACACTCAATAAATTCTATTATGAACAGACCAAGCGCCGCCCAATGATTCTTCCCTTCATGGTAAAGGTATAACTGCAAAGCATATCGACTCACCGAGGAGTTGTATGGCTAATAGGGAGACTAATATCAGGGGTAAATCCAGAGGAAAGCCAAAGAGACGGTCATGGTGGAGACCAACACCGTATTTCATAGTACGGCCACTGGTATGGCGTCCTGCACTGGTGCTCCTCATTGTGGCACTCTTGTTCTGGTACTGGTCAACGTTTGCTTCATGGGCTGGCAATATTGCCAGCCAGACCTGGGACCTGTTTAGTTGGGGACTACTCTTCATAGTGATCGCTATTGGAACCTTGGTCTGGTTACTATGGCGCCGAAAGCTACCCCTTCTCGTTCACAATTGGAATCAGTGGTTAGCTGGTATCACCTTTTTACTGGCTGCCTGGGGAATACTGGCCCTTGCCGATTTGGGTGGCACCTTCGGGTCAGCCATTATTGGCAGTCCGGATTTGATGGGCGCTCTTCGCATACTGGGATTATTCATTCTCAGCGTTATTTTGGTAGCCCCCGGAACCGTCTACCACCTGATAACCAGGTCAATTCTGTGGCTGAAGAAACAGCTGGCAAGGCTGTTGACTCCCAGACCAGCCTCCCCTGAAAAAAGACCATCTCCTCCTTCAGTTACAGCAACACCAGAATTACCTGAGGTAAAACCAGAAAGAAAGGCAGCTACTCCCGCTCCTGCGCCTGTTCCTACCCCAACCCGGCAAGAATTACGCCAGGTTGCCCAGGAGGTGTGGAAGAAATATGGTGAATCCTCAGAAGCAGTCATCGTTGACGGCTGGCGCTTACCACCTATTGATATTCTGGACAAGTCTACCGAGGTCGAGTTTAGCCAGGCTGATAATGCGCAGCGGGGCAGGCTTATTGAGGAGGCTCTGGCCAGTTATGGTGTTGACGCCAAGGTAGTGCAAATAAACGCTGGGCCAACCGTCACCCAGTTTGGCGTCGAACCAGGCTGGGACAGGAAGATGAAGGAAGTAAGGGAAAGAGATAGGGATGGGAATATCAACGTAGAGCTGAAGGAAATGTCCAAAACAAGAGTCAAGGTAGAGAGAATTACCTCATTAGCCAACGATTTGGCTCTTGCTCTGGCGTCGCCCAGCATCAGGATTGAAGCCCCGGTGCCTGGCCAGTCGGTAGTAGGCATTGAAGTGCCCAACGTAACCTCAAGCATTGTTAGCCTGCGAGGCGTAATTGAAACCAGCGCTTTTCAGAAAATAGAGGCTAGGTCTAAGCTGAGTCTGGCGCTGGGTGAGGGTGCTGGTGGCGAGGCGATAGCTGGTGACCTGGCCAGAATGCCACACCTGCTTATCGCTGGAGCTACCGGCAGCGGCAAGACCGTTTGCTTGAACACCGCTATCTGCTGCCTGCTAATACATAATACGCCCAATGACATCCGTCTCATTATGATTGACCCCAAGAGAGTGGAACTCACCCCGTTCAATAGCATACCCCACCTGGCCGCCCCGGTCATCGTTGATACCGTCAAAGCCCTGGAGTCACTGCGTTGGCTCAACCAGGAAATGGACAAGCGGTATCAGGTACTGGCCAGAGCCGGTGCCCGCAACATTGAGGCTTACAATAAGAACAAGCAAGGAGATGAAAAACTGTCCTACTTGGTATTAATCATTGATGAGCTTGCCGACCTGATGATGACAGGCTTCGATGAAGTAGAGCATATTCTGTGTCGTTTAGCCCAGCTCGCCCGGGCTACCGGTATCCACCTTATTGTGGCTACTCAGCGCCCCTCGGTAGATGTCGTTACTGGCTTAATCAAGGCTAACTTCCCAACCCGCATTAGCTTTGCCGTTACCTCTCAGGTAGATTCACGCACCATTCTTGACGGTGCCGGTGCTGAAAAGCTACTGGGCAAAGGAGATATGCTCTATATGCCCACTGAAGCCGCTAAACCTAAACGCCTCCAGGGCTGCTTTGTCTCTGATGCCGAGGTGGAGAGGCTTGTTTACTTCTGGGGGAGCCAGCGTAGAGAGGAGTTGGCTCAGCTAAAGATTGAGGAGACCCTCCAGGCGCCAACCACTGCCGCAAGGCGAAACCTCCCCAAGGACACGCTTCTGGAAGCCGCCAAACAACTGGCACAGGAACACCCGCATATCTCCACCTCTTTCCTCCAGCGTCGTTTACGCATCGGCTATCCACGGGCCGCCCGCATTATGGAACAGCTTGAGGAAGAGGAAAGCAAAATCAATGATATTGAAGAATGACCAAACCAATTCTTCATTGAAGGAATGTAACGTATGAATCCTAGGCAAATGCCAAAACTGCAAATAGGTGATTTGGAGTCAAGTATCCCAATTATTCAAGGAGGAATGGGCGTTGGCATTTCTTTATCAGGTCTAGCCTCGGCTGTTGCTAACGAGGGCGGCATTGGTGTTATCTCCGCTACGGGAATAGGTATGCTTGAACCTGATTTTGGCAAGAATTTCAAGGAAGCTAACAAAAGAGCACTGCGGAGAGAAATAAAAAAGGCAAGGGAGATGACTACTGGTATTATTGGCGTAAATATACTGGTTGCCCTTACGGATTGCTATGACCTTGCACAGCTTGCAGTGGATGAAGACATAGATTTGGTTTTTCTTGGTGCCGGACTTCCACTAAGGATCCCGAAAACATTGTTACCGAATGGGTCGGGGAAAACTGTAGCTAAGATTGTTCCAATAGTATCTTCTGCCCGGGCGACAAACTTGATATTTCAATATTGGGGGAAGAACTACAACCATGTACCTGATGCTGTGGTTGTTGAGGGTCCATTAGCCGGTGGGCACCTCGGATTCAAAAAAGAACATATCGATAACCCTGACTACACACTGGAAAAGATTCTGCCGGAAGTAATCTCTGTGCTTAAGCCCTATGAGCAATATTTTAACAAAAGCATCTCCGTAATCGCCGCCGGGGGTGTCTATACCGGTGCCGATATTTATAAGCTTATCCAATCAGGGGCTCAGGGAGTGCAGATGGCAACCAGGTTTGTGGCAACTCACGAGTGCGATGCTTCCACAGCATTTAAAGAGGCATATGTAACGTGTCAAAAAGAAGACCTTATTATAATTGATAGCCCGGTTGGATTGCCGGGAAGAGCCATAAAGAACAGGTTTCTTGAGGACATATCAGCGGGAATTAGAAAACCAATCAAGTGCCCCTGGAAGTGCCTCAAGACCTGCGATGTTGACAGTTCGCCGTATTGCATTGCTATTGCCCTGACCAATGCCAAAAAAGGCATGCTTGAAAAAGGATTTGCCTTTGCCGGGGCTAATGCCTGCCGGATAGATAAAATCATCTCAGCTAGAGAGCTTATTCAGACTTTACTGGTAGAATATGAGCAGGCAGCTGCCATTGCCGAACGCATCACAACATAAGCCTATACTGGCAGTGTAGTGGCCCACTACCCTGAAGTGCCGGTACAGCTTGAGGAAGAGGAACAAAACAGCGAAGGGGAAGAGCAAGTCTGAATGCTGATGATGCACAGTGGAAGAAAAAGAGAAGGAAAGGCCGAAATTAGGCGGTATGTGTTCTGGTATAGATAATTATTGGAGTTGGATTTTAAGTAGGTTTGTGAGAGTCATAATTCGGTCAGATTTCTGTTTCCTTAGCATATTAATGACTATTCGAAATTGACTTAGTTTTTGGTCAATAATCCTGTGTAGTTTATTTGGTTCATCGGGTAAACCATGTCGGGTTACATCGATACCTGCAATAGTAGCTGTTTTAAGGAACCAATCCTCCAGTTTAGGGGATAATACGATTAAATCATTACCTTGCGACGTGTAGTGTAGGTGTTTAATATCATATTGTGTATAATCTTGGTGTTGGAGTCCTTCTTTTTCATAAGGATGCTGTGGCGAGAGAGGGTCTTCATCAATCAAGCCTTTGCTATTGGTGCGCTCAGCAAGTTGATTACATACTCCGCTTTTGCCCCTCATTTGATGGATGATGTATTCACGGGGAAGGCTAGTTAAGCATTGGACGAGAGTTTTGTCCGAAT
>SDBU01006239.1_pt1 | contig 14088 bp, 10 predicted proteins | sample 2277071 | NCBI WGS metagenome assembly SDBU01 (sample SAMN10397929, study PRJNA504765) | marine sediment metagenome | isolation source: marine sediment core GS08_GC12, 126 cmbsf | place: Arctic Ocean: Gakkel Ridge, Loki's castle | collected 2008
TCGTCTGTCGAGTTCACTGAGACAATTGCACTGAGAACGTCCAACGTGGAGGTATTCCAGAGGTAGTACCACTCGCCACTGCTAGAATTGTATTGCGCATCCGCAATGAAATGCCAGGCACCATCAAAATAATAGAATTGGGCGGTCTGTATGTCTGAATCACTGGTGGCTGTGATATTGAACTCACCCGTTATTTCATCACCATCTGCTAAATTGGCTAGCACTGGTGATGGGGGAGCATTATCTATCTCGATGTCGATATTGGAATCCGTGCCATTGAGGCCCACGTCATCTGTAGCATTTACCACAACTGTGACTCCCGTCAGATTCAAGGCTCTGGTGTCCCAATGGCATTCCCAATTACCGCTGCTTGAGTTGTACGTACCCCAGCCTATGAAATGCCAGCTTGCTTGGTAGTAGAATGAGACGTTTACTGTGTCAAAATCACTAGATGCCTGGAGGGTGTAGGTACCTGTGATTTGTTTGGTAGAGGTTGGAGATAGAAGAGTTGGAAATGGTGCTGTCTGGTCAGATGGAGTTGCATTCAATTCAATGGTGTTGGTATCCTCATTACCAATCGAATCCGCTGCCCTGACCACGAAATAGTATTTCTGGCTAACTTGAAGATTGGGTACAATAAAATTAGTATTTGTGGTTGTATAATTAGGAGACGCGAAATTCTGGGATCCAGGACTGGCACAATAATAAATGTTATAAGTAATGGGTGTTGAGGGGTCTGATGCTGCATCCCAGGTCAGTTCGATGCGGTCTCCGATTTTCGTGTCGTTGGCGTATTTTAAGCCGCTGAAAACGGGTGGAGCGCTTTCGAACATGGTAACAACAATACTTTGACTGGTAGTCATATCGATGCTCTGGGATGTATTGTAGTAATCGATTTTCGAATATGTGGAATTATATGGCGTGAAATATTTGGTGCTCGTGCTGTTCTGAATGAACTCAGTGCAGATGAACCAACGGATACACCCCTGGGAGTTAGTAAGTGTAGAATTGACAAGATTATCATCTTTATCCGTTATATTCACGTAAACTCCATCTAGTGGTGCACCAGCTTGATCTTCTACAAACAAATTCAAATACCACCGGATTGTTAGATTCGATGTCGCATCACCACAACTTACTCTTGATTTATTAAAAATAGTGTTCAATGATATGACATGAGAGTTCCAGTCCAATTCAAAGTCGTTGCCAATAGAATTCGACACACTGCAGTTTTCTATGGTTGCGTTGACCTCCATGAAGTCAAATCCCTGATAATTGCCGTCCAGCACATTATTGCTTATCACGCAATCGGTGCACCAACGCATGATGATGCCAGTACCCATGTCTTTAATCACGTTGTTGCTCAGGGTATTGTTCGGGGCATATTGTATCAAGATTCCTGGCGGGGCCGGAGAGGTGGGCGGATCAATTCCCGAGATGTTGTTATCCGTGATGTTGTTAAAAGAAGAATACAAGATGAGCATCGCGCAATCACATTCAAATGTGTTATCCGTGATATTATTGAAAAAGCCAAAGGATATATAAATCCCTATACCCTCGTAAAAGGAATTGTTATAAATCTTGGTGTCATTGGTCGAGAGTTGGATACCCACATAATCATTTGGTGTGGATGTGTTGAACACATTGTTGCGAATGATTGCACCAGGGGAGAACTGGACGATTCCATAGGTAGTGTTGGTTTCCACACGCCCAGAGAATGTATTGTTTTCTATCAAAGAGTTGTTTGAAAGGATATCAATTATTCCAACGAAATGACCTGAAATATTACAGTGTCGGATGGTTGTATTATCCGAGAACAGGTTCTCGATACCAAAAGACCAAGAGAATAAATCGAGATTTTCGACGGTCATATTTGTACAATTTACGAGTATTACTTCCCCAGCATCAATTGGCGGACTAATGAAAGAAGCGTTGGCGTAGTAGTATATGGGTTTGCCATTGATGGTGTTATTGGTGGGGATGTCCTGGTAACAATCAGTCGGACTCCCAGATAATCCAATTCCGCAATTGTCAAAGGTGTTGTTGTAAAGGCGGTTATTTGCTGAGCTTTCAATGTTTATGCCCATTGTTAGCGCTCTGAATATTATATTATCTGAAATTAGGTTGTTTCGTGAATTTTTAAGATCTATTCCATACCGTTGTCTGTGGAACCAGTTATTAGAAATAGTATTATTATTGGATGTCACCAACATACCCGTACCTTCCCAGAGCACGTATGTCGTGTTCTTCAAGGTGAAACCACTGAATGTGACGTTATCAGCCGGGATGTTTACTGCATACTCGCTTCCGCATGCGTCAATTATGGTAGTATCCCTATCCTCGCCGATTAAATTAATGCTCTTGTCAATGACCACATTCTCATAATACGTCCCAGCAGCCACCTCAATCGTGTCCCCATTCTGTGTGTCGGAATCGTCTATTGCTGCTTGAATCGTGTCAAAGTATTCGTCGGTGTCGATGTTGTGCACCGGCCCTATTGGGCCCAGTAAGGATACAGTTACTACAATTTCTTTGGAGACGTTCATGTACGGCTCTGGAACAGCATAAGTAGTTTCGTATCCACCCTTGCTAACTGTCACATTTTGCGGTGTTGGGTCAGAGATATGACCAGTCTGGTTTTCAACATATTCTGTACAGACAATCCATCTGCAATAGCCGTCTGCACCTGTTGTACTGCTGTAAACTGGCGTGCCGTAGCTGTCTTCCACATCCACGGTTGCACCGGAAATGGGAGTGCCCGCAGTGTCGTTGACGTAGACATACATATACCACTGGACTGTGAGATTTGAGTTGAAGTCATTATAATAGACCTTGGATTTGTTAAAGGTTGTGTTGAGGATGATAGCATGGGAATCAGATAGTAGATAAAAATCATAAGCGCTAGATTCAGAGATTGTGCAGTTGATTACATTGTTGTTCCCAGAATAGACTTTAATGGCATTATTGTTATTCAAGAAATTATTGGCCAAGAGTATGTTGTTGTTAGAGAAGTCTATGACGACCCCATCCTGATTGTTTGAAATGTTATTGCCCGATAGGTAGTTGTCGTTTGATGACCAGAGGTAAACGGCATCATTTTGGTTTAATGTTATATTATTATCCAATATTGAGTTGTCATTAGAAGTATGTATGTAAAAACCTCTATTGTTGTCTGAGATGTTGTTGTGAGATATATTATTTTCATTAGAATAATATATGAAAAAGCCAATCCAATTGTTTGACACTGAGTTATCTGAGATGTTATTATTATGTGTGTATCCCAATTCAATACCAAAATCTACATCTGAGGCGTTTATGTTTTCGATTGTCATGTATGTACAATTGGCCAGAATTACTTGGGCGGCGTCAGATGGCACGGTAATGCCTGTTTCATCTTTATAATAGTAGATTGGTCTCCCGTTGGCAAAGTTATTCTCAATCGTGTGTGTGCGCCAATGTGAAAGAGAATCCCCTTCGAGTATTATACCATTCTTTGTAAAGTTGTTACCTGTTACAATATGATTGCTGGAATACATTATGTAGCACCCACTCCAGTTATTCAAATATATGTTGTTGCCTGTAATAATATTGTCAGATGATAAACCAATATAGAGTCCATATCGACCATTAGAGATGTTGTTATTTGAGACAATATTGTTCATTGAATTTCCAATACCAATTCCATAGGTGTTATTCCATATGTCATTCCCATATATATTGTTGCCATCTACATTCACAATAAAGATGCCATCACGGTTGTCTGAGATGTTATTGCCCGAGATATTGTTATAGTTTGACATGATGTCAATACCTGCATCTCCGGAGTTGAGACCGCTATTCCTCACTGTGAAGCCGTTTACATTCACCCACTCCGCAGTGATATTAACAACGTTGCCAACACCACCACCATCAATCACCGTCCAAGCACTTCCATTGCCCGTCAAATTAATGCTCTTGTCCACAATCACATTCTCCACATACGTCCCGTTCCAGACCCGCACAGTATCCCCGGGATTCACTGCATTCACTCCCGCCTGGATAGTAAGATAATCGCCATTTCCATTGCAGTCGACTATTATTAGTGAGCCTGTTGATTTGGGAATCCATCCATCTTTTTCGACGTATGGATAATAATCCCGATTTGATCCTCCAGGGATTACATATGGGTTATCGACAAAACCATCGCCATTGTTATCTGGAGATATCCAACTGTCCCAATAGTTACCCCCGAGGGGATAGGAAAGGTTCCAGAGATTAATTCCATCATCATAAGCTGTAGCTGTAAAATCAAGGAAATTATTATGATATATTTGACAATCGTTACATGATTCAAGCCAGATAATGTTATAACTTTTTGTGAAATTGTTATTATAGATAATATTATTATCAGAATTCGTCATCTGGAAATGACCATAATTATCATACCATGCTGTGTTGTTGATTAAATTGTTATGGCTGTTTATTAACCTTAATCCATATTCATAGCCTCTGGTGACATTACAATTCCATATATGACAGTTATTAGAATTAAATAGAATGATCCCCCCATGACCACTGCCATATATTCCTCCATTTTCGATGGTGAAACCACTAACATTCACCCAATCCGCACTAATATTCACGACATCCCAACTTTCCCCCCCATCAATCACCGTCCAGGCACTCCCATTCCCCGTCAAATTGATGCTCTTGTCCACGACCACGTTCTCAACATACGTCCCATTCCACACTCTGACAGTATCCCCCGGACCCGCTGCATTCACTCCCGCCTGGATGGTCGTGTAATCCCCGTTCCCCCCAGCATCCACGACAATCGTGGCAGCCTCCGCTTCTTCAGCCAGCAGCACCATCACTGCGACCAATCCAAAAACCAAAGCGAGCGCGTTGAGCCAGACCCTGCGGGAGAACATGGGACACCTCCTTCTTCCATTATAAGCATGTACAGCAGCATACAAGTATTTTGTCATAGCGATGTTATACGCACAGCTCACATAGCTCTAGAATCAGAAAATTATATATACAACTGTTCACTATATAGTGAACGTTTCATTATTTGGTGAACACATGAACCCCGTATCTCCGAAGACCTTTACGGTTCTGAAATGTGTGCTGGACCTGCCGCTCTTTTCGCAGAGGATGATCGCCAGGAAGTCGGGTGTATCAATAGGGCAGGTGAACAAGGTTTTTCAATGGCTGGATGACAATGATTTTATTGCGAGAGTAAGAAAAATACATTTAACGAATGTTTCGGAAAATTCAGGTGTTGTGGGATGTCAATTAATTAATCCAACAGGTATATTGAGGGCCATCTCATTCTTTAGGTCTATGAAAAATAATAACATTCTTGAATTGAATTTGGACCTCCCCAAAGAAAAAGTTTTAAAATATTTGGCTGGGGAGGGGGTCATATTTTGTCTTGATACCGCCCTGGAAAGATACGACTCTTATTACAGAGGGGATACCATCTGCTGTTACATAGTGCCAGCAGAACAGATAAACAATATTAAGAAGGATCTTGGCACAGTAAAGTATGGGATAACCAAAATCAAATTCTATTCATGGGACTTTAATGGTCTGGATATCAGGGATCATATGAATTCCAGTGGCGGCTACACAACCGAGGTCCAGACGATAATCGACTTGTTCTGCGACCGCAAACCTCATTATACCAAGGAAGTGCTCAAAAGAAAGTGGAGTATAGAGCTATGAAATTCGAAGATATCTACTACTGTACCCCACAGGAATATGGAAGTCAATGGAAAGGAACAAAGGACGAAGTAGTTCATAACTTGAATTCCGTACAAGATTAATTTAAGTCCCAGCCTCCGCCTTCTCTTCCTTCTTCACCACCGGCTTAGGCTCTGCTTCCTCCAACCCCAGCTTGACCCTCTGCTTCTGGCGCACCTCCGCCCTCAGCTCCTCGTTCTTGTTGCCAAGGGGTATGATGATCCCGACCGGGCACTTCTTGACGGACTCTGTTGCATCAGCCGCTTTCTCCACGAAGCGCGGCATGGTCAGCTTCTCATCCCAATCCAGCGCATCCGGAGTCGTGCGGTTGCATATGCCGCAGTGTATGCACCCGACCTTGCATTTTTCCCGTCCTATCATGTTCAGCTTCACTGTGTAGCTGCAGCCAAGGTACTGTGGCACGGTGCCTGGTATAATCTCTATAAGGTTGGTGGGGCACTCCTTCACGCACAGCCCGCACCCGATGCACTTGTCGTGGTTCACCACCGCTATGTTCAGCTCCAGGTCTATTGATATCGCGCCCTCCGGGCAGACGTCCGCGCAGTCGCCCAGTCCCATGCACCCGAAGGGGCACTTTTTGTACCCTCCAGCAAGCTGGGCCGCGCCCTTGCATGTCTGGACTCCTTCATAATCGAATATTACTTCGGAAAACCCGTTGCAGCGGATGACGGCCTCCTTTGCGGAGCCAACGCCCTTCAGGTCCTGGCCGAGCACCTCTCCGAGCTTCTGCAGCGCCTCCTCGTTCTTCGCCATCGTCATGCAGGGGTTTGATACTATAACCCCAGTGTCCTGGGCAAGGGATTGTGCATATGCGAAGCATCCTGCAAGACCACAGGCGCCGCAGTTCATACCAGGCAGTATCTCCGCGATCTCCTCTGCACGCTTCAGGTGCGGTGCTTCCTCTGGTAGAAACCGGTAGGCCAGGTAGATGAACAGGCCGCAGCAGAACCCCACGATCGAGAGGATTACAATTGTCACAATATCGAGCTCCATCTAGACCATCCCCCCGAATCCAAGGAATGCAAGTCCCATGAGCATGGCGACCAGCATTGCAATGGGAATCCCTTTGAAGCTCTTTGGCGGGTCTGCCAGATCCAGTCGCTCCCGGATGCCGGACATCATTGCCAGCACCAGCATGAAGCCGAAGCCTCCACCCAGCGCGCTCACCAGCGCTTCCACGAGCGAGTAATTCTCGTTCATGTTTATGAGAGTGACACCCAGCACCGCGCAGTTCGTTGTGATCAGAGGTAGATAAATGCCAAGCCCATTGTACAGGTTTATGTTTGTTCTGCGGATGCTCATTTCTATTATCTGGACGAAGGATGCGATTACCAGAATGAACACCACGATGTGCATGAATTGGACGTCGTATGGCACCAGAACGTAGTGGAAGATGAACCAGGTGACTAGGGATGCCCCAGTCATCACCAGGAGCACGGCGATTCCCATGCTGATGGCGTTGCCCAGCTTCTTGGACACCCCAAAGAAGGGGCACAGTCCGAGGAACCTGGCCAGTATGAAGTTGTTAATCAGCGCCATTCCTATGAAGATGCTGATTAGGTTACTCAACTTCCATCACCCCCGTGTACCTGAATAATGCAAGTAGGACAGCAATCACCATGAACGCGCCCATCGGAAGTATGAAGATGGCCATTGGGTTGTCTGTCAGCCCCGGTGCCGAGAACAGATGCATGCCGAATATGTCCAGGGTGCCTGTCCCAAGCAGCTGGCGTATGAGCGATACAAGGAATATTGCCCCTCCGAAGCCAAAACCTATCCCGAAGGCGTCTGCAATCGAGTCCTTTACCGAGTTCTTTGAGGCGAATGCCTCGGCCCTTCCGAGAATTATGCAGTTGACCACAATCAACGGCACGAATATCCCAAGTGACTGGCTGAGGGATGGAGAATATGCCTGCAGCGACAAATTGATGATCGTCACGAAGGTCGCAATGATCACGATGTATATGGGTATCCTCACCATGCCTGGCACTGCCTTCCTGATTATGGATATCGTGATGTTCGATCCGATGAGCACGAACATGACTGCTGCAGTCATGCCTATTGCGTTGTCGAGGGATGTGCTGACAGCCAGTGTGGGGCACAGCCCCAATAGGAGTATGAACACCGGGTTGGAGCCAGTCATGCCCTGTATGAATGTCTTTGCTCCGTTTCCCACTAGATCACCCCCTCGTCTTTGAGTGCCTGAATCTTAGCCAGTGCGGCTTCTTTAACTGCATCTACTACTGCAGACGAGCTTATTGTAGCGCCAGTGATTGCATCGATTTCGCCCCCGTCCTTGGTAAGTGCGAGGTCATTCACACTCTTGCCCTGGAACTGCTCCTGGAACCACGGCTCAGTTATCTTGGCACCCAGGCCAGGGGTTTCCCCGTGCGTTATCACAGACAGCCCCCGGATGGTTGCAGCGTCATTTTCGATGCCCACCAGCATCTCTATCTCGCCGCCATATCCCTTGCCAATTACAGTAAAGGCATACCCGAGAGTTGCGTTTGTTTCATTCTCGACTATGTAAACATCCAGATCCTCGAGCTCCACATAATGGTCTAATTTCGGGAACTGCACTTTCAGGTTCTTTTCGAATTCCGCCCTTTTATTTTCTTCGATTAGGTCCCGCGTGACGGTATCCACCATTATCAGCAGCGTCATGGACACAGCCACGATTATAGTTATCAAAATGACCGGGTAGATTTCCTTTAGTCCAGCCTTCTTCTCGCTCATTCCAAATCACCCCCTGGGTTTGGCTCTTCAGGGGGTTTTTCTGTGGGTTCCTCTGCCTTTGCCCCGGGCTCAGGTGCTAGCTCTTTCTTTTCCTCCTCCTTGGGCTCCGGTTTCGTCTCAGGCTTCTTCTCTTCTTTTTCTTTGGGCTCTGGCTTCACATAACCCAGCGGCTTCGGTATAGTGTACCTGTCAATCAACGGTGTGAAACCATTCATTATCAATATCGAGAAGGCAACGCCTTCTGGCATCCCCCCGTAAACGCGTATGCTCACAGTGAGGAGACCGCAGCCAACCGCGAAGAGAGTCTTGCCAATATTCGTCAGAGGCACGGTCACATAGTCTGTAGCCATGAAGAACGCACCCAAGAAAAGACCGCCTGCCAGTATGTGGATGAGAGGATTCTCATCAGGCATCAGCCAGGTGAGCAGGAACACCGTTCCAATGTAGAACAGCGGTATGCGCCAGTTGATTATGCCGATGATTAGCAGGATGAGCCCGCCAATCAGTATGAGCATCGCCGAAGTCTCTCCAAGCGAGCCCCCCACATTGCCGAAGAACAGTGCCCGGTACAGCTCATGGGTCGTCCCCTCCCAGACAAAGCCTTCACTCAACGGCGTTGCACCCGTGACTGCATCCGCTGTCGCGCTCCAGCCCGAGGCACCAGATACCGCATTGCTGCCGCGGGATGTGATCGGCAATACCCATCTGGTCATAAAGCCTGTAAAGCTCGTAGCTAGGAAGGCCCTTCCAGCGAGAGCGGGATTGAATACGTTGTGCCCGAGACCTCCGAATGCTTCCTTTGCGATCGCGATCGAGAACGTCGCGCCAATCACCACGAGCCAGAGCGGAACTCTGGGCGGCAGGATGAGCGCCAGCAGCAGACCTGTCAATATCGCGCTGCCGTCCATGTGGAACTTCCGCTTGCGCAGCCTCTTTGCGGCGTACTCGGTGATTACTGCAGTTAAAATAGCAGTCAGTATTATGAAAATGACGTAGATGCCAAAGTAGTAGACCGCACCGGCAACTGGCAGGAGCAGCATGAGTATGACCATCCTCATCGCACCGTTTATGGAATGGAAACTTCTCAGGTGAGGGCCAGGCATGACCTTGAATAACTTCTTCTCGGGTGCTGGAGCCTCACTCACTTCTTCACCCCCAGCTTGCGGTACTCCGCTTTTGCAGTTTTTATGTACTGGACAATAGGTATTTTCGCAGGGCATGAATAGGCACAGGAGCCGCACTCCACGCAGTTGTTCACGTAATACTCGGTCTCGCACTCCTCATATATTCCTTTCTTTACCAGCTGGACGTACATAGTTGGCATCAAATTCATGGGACACCCCTTTATACAGGACGCACATCGGAAGCAGTCCCTCTCTTCCACCTCTGGCGCCTTTTTCACAAGGATGCAATTAGTTCCCTTGGTGGTTGGCGAGTCCAGATCAGGTTGTGATATGCCCATCATCGGGCCCCCGAATATTACCTCGTCGGCCTCCCCTTCTATGCCGCCGCACAGCTCGACCAGCTCCTTTGCCGGGGTGCCGAAGCGTGCAAGCAGATTCTTTGGTTGTTTGATGTTGCCAGTAATGGTTATCACGCGCTCGACCAGCGCTTTTCCTTCAAATATTGCATCGTAAATCGCAGTGACTGTGCTGACATTCTGGACTACAACCCCGACATCCAGTGGCAGCCCGCCCATTGGGACCTCGCGGCCAAGCAAACTCTTCGTCAGAGTCTTTTCAGCGCCCATGGGATACTTTGTTTTCATCACGGCGACCTGGGTGCCCTTCACCCCCTGACTAGCAATGAGGCCATTGATATGCTCGATTGCATCCGGTTTGTTCTTCTCGATTGCCACGAAAACATTGTTGCAGTCAAGCAATCGCTGCAGAATCGGTATTGCCTTTACGAGCTTCTCGCCGTACTCCAGCATTACCCTGTGGTCTGAGGTGATGTAGGGCTCGCACTCGCAGCCGTTCAGGATTATGGTGTCTATTTTCTTGCCAGGCGGTGGGTTGAGTTTTACGTGCGTAGGGAAAGTAGCCCCCCCCAACCCCACTATGCCGGCGTCCTTGATTCGCGCTAGCAGCTCCTTGTTTGATTTCGCTTGCCAGTCCTCGATCTTCGGCATGAACTCCCAGACGTCATTGCCATCCGATTCAATTACAATCGCTTCCACGGGCTTCGAGGTGACCACGTTCAGCATCTGGATGAGCTTCTTCACCTTGCCGGAAACTGTCGAATGAATGTTTGCAGATATGAAACCGCCAGGCTCTGCAATGAGCTGCCCGGTCTTTACCTCATCGTTGCGCTTCACCAGAGGCTTTGCTGGTGCCCCAAGGTGCTGGCCCATTGGAATTATGACTTCCTTTGGGAGGGGCGCCTTCTCGATGGCCTTCTCCTCCGAGAGTTTGCGATGCCGCATCTTTACTCCGCCAGAGCTCTTACCAAAAAAACCAGTTGCCATGCTATCCCCCTAATACTTGTACTCCTCTAGGCCAGATGACTCGTGAATGAGGCGGTTAGAGTCAATTATCAGCCCCTCCACGTCAGGTAGGGACTCTATCAATGCCATTCCGTCAACCGGGCCAAGCACGAACACCGCCGTTGCCAGCGCATCCGCATGCGTGCAGTTCTCTGCAATTATCGAAACACTCCAGCATTGAGAGGATGAGAAGCCGGTTCTCGGGTCCATTATGTGCCCGACATTTGCGCTCTTGTTGTAGAAACGGACATAGTTGCCAGAGGTTGCAACTGCCTTCCCGTCAATCTTGAATTTGGCTATGAACTGGTTTGTGTCCTCCGGGTTCTCCATTGCAACCCTCCAGGGAGCATTAGGTTTTGCGCCGATGGTTGCCAGGTCACCTCCGGCGTTGATGAGCCCGTTCTCGATTCCCATGGCCTCGAGCACCTTCAAACCTTCATCGACGGCATAGCCCTTCGCAATCCCCCCTAGGGTTATGTTCATGCCTAGCTTTGCAAAGTAAATTTTAGATGGGGAGTTCTGGATGATGAGCTTGTCGCAACCGATCAATGGCATGGTATCATTGATTGCTGCACACTGATTTGCATAATCCAGCTCCCAGAATTGGAGTGAGGCGGAGGGGTTATACTTCCAGAGATCCAGAAGCGGCTGTATGGTTATGTCAAATGTGTGGTTCGATAGCTCGTAGTACCACATCGCCCTCTCGATTATTTCCACCAGCTCTGGGGATGGTGTATTGATGTATCCGAACTGGTTGAGGGAGTAGGCCTCTGCGCTGGCGTTCCAGGTCGATGCTATAGCCTCAATCTCGGCCATTCTATCAAAGGCCGCATCGATCGCCTCACTGGCAGCCTCCTTGTCGTTGCTGTATACCGTGACTGTAACATAGGTGTCCATCATCTCCCTCTTTTCCTCGTGCTTCATCATGGGCTCCTCGAAAACGTACATTGAGCCAACCACTACTACCACAACCAATGCAACAGTCAAAACCAGAAAGATGATGTTGTTTGCCTTTTCGGATGCCATCAGCTACCACCTTGGATTTTATGTGGGCTGTATGCAAACAATATAATATAAAAGTGTGCAAACTGTTAACAATTATTCAAAATGTATCATTGAGCATTTAACAGTTATTCAAAAAAACATATTCATACAAAGGTGGCAACGCCGGTGGGGACATTAGGATTTAGAGGGAGTTTGAGACTAAGACCTTACAGGGCGTTATTTGACCCAACAAAAAGAAATCTTTTTAAATGTCAAGAACATTATATGATTGTATGACCGATATATTTCTGTTGGCGCAAACCGAAGAGAACGGCTCGCAGATGCCGTGCCTCTACATCATTGTTCTAATAGTCATAGTCTTTAGCTTGTACGTTGCATATTTCCTGTACCGCCATTTCATTGGAAGATGGAAGCCAAACCCGAGATATTGCAGCTACTGCGGACAGGTCGTCGAGCCAATGTCCGACTGCTGCCAGGCCGTTGTTGATGACCAATCACTGCCGCCAATCTGTGCAGGCTGCGGCAACAACTGCGCACTTATCTGCAACCAGTGTAAAAAACCTATATAATCCCGGTGGTCACAATGAGCGATTTTTTACCGATAAAAACAGTATTCGAGAAGGAGGCAGGCAAGGACGTATCCATTAGAGGATGGATATACCGGACAAGGACTGTGGGGGGCCTGGTCTTTACCACTATTCGGGACTCATCCGGCATCATACAGTGTGCAATAAAAAAAGGAGTGGTAAGCGATGAGGATTATGATCTGGCAGATAAAACCCTGGTGGAATCCTCTGTAATGATCAATGGCAAGGTAAAGGAGGACAGGCGCGCACCCGGCGGAAAGGAGGTGCACGTTACCAGGTTCGAGGTTGTGGGAGCTGCAAAACCCTTTCCGATCACAAAGGACCAGAGCGAGGAGTGGCTCCGTGACAACCGTCATCTCTGGCTTCGTTCAAGAAGGATGACTGCCATCATGAAGATTCGCAGCACCGTGACCGGCGCAATTCATGAGTTCTTCAGGGAGAGGGGGTACTTCGAGTTCACACCGCCAATACTGCAGCCCAACCAGTGCGAGGGCGGTTCCACCCTATTCGAAGTTAGTTATTACGATAAAAAAACATATCTATCACAGACCTGGCAGCTCTACGCGGAGGCTGCGATATTTGCCCTCGAGAGGATATATGACATGTCTCCGACTTTCAGGGCAGAAAAATCAAAGACCTCCAGGCACTTAAATGAGTTCTGGATGGCGGAGATGGAGGCAGCCTGGATGGAACTCGAGGAGTGCACTGAGATAGCAAAGGAAGAAGTCGAATTCATAATCCGGAAAGTGCTGGAGAAGAACCGCGAAGAGCTTGAGATACTGGAGAGGGATGTCTCAAAACTGAAGGCCTGCCTTGAGAAGCCATTCCCTACGATAACCTACACCGAAGCATTGAAGATACTCAGGGACAAGAACGACATGGAGGTTCCCTGGGGAAAGGACCTCCGCACTGTGGAGGAAGATGAATTAATGCGGAACTTCGACACGCCAGTAGTTGTAACGCATTACCCCAAGGAAGCAATGGCATTCTACAAGCCAGTTGACTCTGAAGCTGAAGCACCAGGGCCTGTTGCCAAATGCTTTGACATGCTCGCCCCGGAGGGATTCGGAGAAATAGTCGGGGGCTCTGAAAGGGAAACAGACATTGAAGAGCTCAAAACCTGCCTGGAGAGGGAGGGTGAGGATTGCCGCAACTACGAGTTCTACTTCGACACGAGGCATTATGGGTCAGTGCCGCATTCAGGGTATGGACTGGGGGTGGAGAGATTAATCACCTGGATCTGCGGACTGGAAAACATTAAGGACTCGATACCATTTCCAAGGACGATGACCAGGTTTACACCGTGACAGTTGCATGTGGGGCGGTGATAAACCGTTCCAGTCATTCGAGCGGAAGATTAACATGCCCCGCTCTGAAAATACGCAACAATATGTCTGTGGGCCGGTAGTCCGCAGGAAAACTAAATGCATGATGCTTGGAATCGGTTTTCCTACTCCCACCGTCCCATTCAATCGCAAGCTCTTTCATGGGCCAGTGGTCCGCAGGAAAACTAAATGTATGATGCTT
>SDBU01006240.1_pt1 | contig 14086 bp, 26 predicted proteins | sample 2277071 | NCBI WGS metagenome assembly SDBU01 (sample SAMN10397929, study PRJNA504765) | marine sediment metagenome | isolation source: marine sediment core GS08_GC12, 126 cmbsf | place: Arctic Ocean: Gakkel Ridge, Loki's castle | collected 2008
GTACGACGACCACGCGCAGACGGACGAAGAGTTCGGCGCCGGCAAGATCAACAACGAGCGCGCGAAGCTGCGGACTACGTCGTCCGTCACCGGGAGTGACGGTATTGAGCAGCACAGGGAGCGGTACGAGAACTGCGGCGAGTGCGTATTCTTTACTAAGCCTGATATCTGCCGAGTTGTTGAGGGCCCGGTAAACGATGGGCAGGTGTGCAACTGGATTCAGGGGCGCACCGGTGACAAGGACGACGAGAAGAAACGGATGTACGAGGTCACGGACTTCCGTTCATTCGCGTGGGGGATGATGCGTCGGCAGCCTTACGCCCACAAGGTCGTTGATGTTGCGGAAACGCCAGTCGGCTGGCTCCTTCTCATCGAGGACACTGCGGACCCGCCTCACTACTTTAGCCTCAGCGAGAAGTTCCACACGGAGCACACGGCGCTGGAGCACCACTGGACGCAGGAGGAGGTCGACTCAATTACTCGGACTGGTAAAGCCATGGACTTTAAGCCTCCGGTCAGCTACGAAGAGGCTAGCACGCTTTACGGCCGTGGTCATCTGAGCGAGGAAGAGTTCGAGCCCTTTAAGCGGGCGAAGGAAGCCGAAGAAATGTCGGTGGAGCCATAGATGAGAGACCAAGAAGAGACGGTGACCATCCTCACGGATGCGCACCTGGCTGTGATCAGGGAGCTCGAGCGGCATGGCGTGGGCCTGCTGGAAGAGGTCGAGTTCCCTCCTTACCGTGTTGACTGCTATCTGCCAGCCTATCACGTCGCCGTCGAGGTCGATGGCGCCCAGCATAACATGCGGGCCGACCGTAAGCGGGACCGAGAGCTGAACGCTGAGTACAGTCTGTACGTGTTCCATGTGGCGGCGGCGGACGCTAAAGCTCCGGACAGGTGGTTGGAATCCTTGTCACTGTTTCTTGACTACGTTCAGCCCACCAGGGACGAACGATGGGCAGCGTGCGAAATGAAAACACCATGGCTATAGACATTCTGGGAGAGAGCGGATGAGCGTTGGTCGTGAAGAAAAACTAAAGCGCCATGGGTCGCGACACTATGTTGTTGACTGTGATGAAGGGCACAATTTTGGCATGGTTGATAATCCCTCCGGTGGACTAGAGTGTTGTTACAAGGCGATGATTCGGGTTTTGGCTTCTGCTTATGAGGATCTATTGTTGACATCCAAACAGGCGGGGGAGAAGGCGGGGTAATGATAGAACCACAGCGACCAGGGCTCTTCGGCAAGATGGGGTCGCTCCTCGAGCCGGTGCCTGAGTTGCCAGAAGTCCTGGCTGATGATGCCCTGCGGACACTATGCGACAAGGACCCGCGGTGGCTCTTGAAGCTGCTCGACGAGAACCTGGAACACAACCAGAAGCTGTGGGAGAAGCCGCTCCCATGGTTCCGTGGTAGCGCATCCGGCGAGTTGTGTTCGCGGGCACTGACGCTGTCCTCCATGGGCCACAGGGTGCCTTTCGAGGCCCGGGTCCTGCGGATATTCCGCACCGGCAATGCGATCGAGGATGTCAATGTCGCAGCCATGGATAAGGCCGGCGTGTTGGACACGTCGATGTTACAGGCTTCGGCCGACTACGACGACCCGCCGATAAAAGGTCACGTGGACTGCGTGCTCAAGCGACCGGGCACGGGTGAGGCATTCCTGGGAGAGATCAAGAGCATCAAGCAAGAGTTGTTTAAGAAGCTGCCGTCTGAACATGGGGTGATACTGGCCGGACAGTCCCCGCTGAAAGACAGCCGATACATCACATACCTCAAACAGTGGAACACGTACGCGTGGGCGAAGAACATCGATCTCGAGATCGGTTTCCTCTTGTTCGAGGCCAAGAATGATCAGGCACAGAAGATCTACTGGCTGCTCCGAGACCCCGACCTTCTGGAACAGGTGATGGATATCCGCAAGGTGGCGGCGCCGTACGTGACGAGCAAGCCGATGCGCATGGCGCCGATACCTAAGGGCTTTGACCCGCTGAACGAGAGCCGGGGCAACGCGTGCGGCTATTGTGACCATCGCTACCTCTGCAAAAGATTACCATCTGGGTCAGTTGAATATGAAATCGTTAGGAAAAAAGACGCTCAGTTGCGAGGCTAAAGGGGAAGATATGTCACTGGTAAAAGTTCTCCACTACGTTCTACATGGGTGGTTTCATCAGCAGCAAAAGCTACCTGAGAGTTTGTCTGTTTGTCCTTGTGGTAACGAAAGTTGTCCTGGGGAGGGGAATAAGGGCTGTTCGCATAAGGATATTGTTTCTTGGGCGGCAATACGATACATACAAGACACCGACGAGGCGCGCGCCAAGGACGCGCAGTTGAGAGGGTAAGATGTTCAAACTTGATGAAGCCGCGATCAATGAACAGTTCGGTTTTATGATTGACGTTATGTCTCCGCATATAGCATCACGTAGTGCTGATTTTCCGAGACTAGGACAGTTGGTTTTACTTCGGCTGCCTGGTTTGAAGCTGATGCGGCTATTGGGCCATGAAGGAACTGAAATGGGTTTGAAGATTATTTTTGCTGACAAGCTGGTGGGGCAAGGTGGGGATGGCGTCCAACTTGTGGCACAACAGTTGGTCGATGCTATGGTGAAAGGAATCATAGAAAAGCGTAGTTCAACTGGTTACCCCCTTACTGTAGGGCCATTGATGTTTGAGTACGCCGAGACCGTGTTCGGGCCAGAGGTTACAGCCGTCGCACTTGTAGAGTGGGGCTGGTTGAGATGAACGCCACTGAAGTTAGTAGCGCCGAGATCCAGGCCTGGGCCGAGGGCAAGATGAGCAAGCAAGGATTGCCGCTGCCCACGAAGCCCAAAGGTAAAGACCCGAAGTTTGAGTACCCGGAAGACCCCAGCAAGTTGGTCTCGATAGAAATCGGACAGTGGCTAGCTAAGTTCACCGGGTGGTTAACCTACGCCACGAGCCTGCTGGGCAGGATCACAAGCGAGTTGGTTCTTGTTGAGGCCGAGTACAGGCTCAAGATTAACTCGTTCCGTTCCGAAGTCCTCGCTGACCTCCCAGGCAGACCAGCGGCAGAGGTCGTGGAGGCGGAAGTGCTTACACAGCACGACGAGCTAGGGCCGTTATATGAGCGGCGCCTGCAGTTGATGACTGTTAAAGAGACCCTCGAGTCGAGGGCTAAGATCTACGAGAGAGGGTACCAGGCCATGAGCCGGGAACTCTCGCGAAGGGAAATGGAGGCAAAAACGCAATGACACAAACAGCATACGATAAAGTAGCGCTATTGCTCCAAGCGAGCAAGGGGCTGACTATCAAAGAGATGGTCAACCAGTTGGGTGTGCCTAGAGGTACAGTTTCCGAGCTGCTTTACTCACGTGGAAACGATTTCACCAGCGTGACAACGGGTGGGCAAGTAATCTGGTCTCTCATTCCCAACTCGGCAGCGGACCAGGTGGTCTACAATCCGGTCGTGATTCTTACACAAGAGCCTAAGCTAACCAAGCTCGAAAAAGACGTCAAGAAGTTCGAGCGACCGCGAGAGTTCTCGGAGCTCAACATCGACGACGTCCCCGACGGCTACAAAATCATCATCGTCAACGACACCCAGATTCCTTTCCAGGACCCCAAGACATTGCAGGCGGTTCACAAGTTCTGGGATGATTTCGACCCCGACCTCGAGGTCTACAACGGCGACATCATAGACTTCTACTCCATCAGTAGCTTCGACAAGAACCCGACTCGGGCCTTCAAGCTGCAGGATGAGTTGGACGACACCTATGCGTGGTTGTTCAGTCGCGCTGAAGCCAACCCCAGCGCCCGCCGGATATTCATCGAGGGCAACCATGAGGACAGGCTACGCCGCTTCCTCTGGAAAGAGGCTGCCGACCTGTCGTCTCTTCGTGTGCTGAACTTCGAAGAGCTCATGCGCTTCGACGAGTTGGGTATGGAGGATCTGACATACATGAGCGTCCTGGACTTCCTAGGGTTCCGCATCCAGCACGGCTGGAAGGCCTCCGGCGGCAGCACGCCCTGGCCGATCAATGTGGGCCGGTTCATGGCTCAGAAGGAAGGTAGTAGCGGCTTGTGCGGCCACACGCACCGGGCCAGTATCTACTGCTGGACAACCTCCAGGGGTAGTCACAGCTACGTCGAGAACGGTTGCTTGTGCCGTTTCGATCTTGAGTTCGCACCCTTTCCCAACTGGCAGCAGGCCTTTAGCTACGGTGAGGTCAAGAATGGGAAGGTTCACACCAAGCTGGTGCAGATCTACCCGGACGGTTTCATCGCAAACGGAGAGTTCTACCCGAGGAGGTAGTAGGAGGAGAGTAATGCAAATATATTTGAGCGGGCCAATTTCGGACACGTCGTTTGACGACGCTTCGTCTTGGAGGGATTACGCTGCAAAGAAATTGGAGGCTGCTGGCTTTGTGGTGCGTGATCCTTTGCGTGGCAAGAGTTTCTTGTCGAGCCAACTGAGCCCGGGCAACACAACAAAGATCGATCGTGAAGCTTATGAGAAGTTGGATAACCCACTTCTTTCGGACAAGGCGCTCTTTCGACGCGACAAGTTAGATGTTCTTTCATCTGACATTGTCTTCTGCAATTTCAGCGAGGCTAAGAAAGCATCGATTGGTTCGATTTTTGAGCTGTCGTTAGCTGAGGACCACAAGAAGTTGGTAGTCATCGTTCTGAACAAAACCGCGAAAGAGGACAGCCACAACCACCCGTTTGTGCGGGAATCGGGCATCATCTTCTACGACTTTGAAGACGCATTAGACTACATTATCTCGTGCAGTGTGGGGGGCCCTAACTGATGCCGTACATCCTTCCAGAGGACAGAGACGACTACTCTGTTAACTGTCTCACACCACCTACCACAGGGCATCTCAATTACCAGTTGACCCAGGTTGTCAAGAAGTACCTCGACCAATTCGGCATGAGCTACGCTACTGTTAACTCTATTGTTGGGGCTCTTGAATGCTGCAAGCTTGAACTATACCGTAGAATTGCAGCACCGTACGAGGATACAAAAATTGTCGCCAACGGCGATGTCTACTAAAGAGGAGGTTACCTAATGGGCTATGATTTCGACGACCACGAGTACTGCGATAAGAGCGATAACTGTTGCCACCACTCGGAGGCCAACTACCCGCCCTTAGACACAGACGTATCCCCCGACATCCCGTGGGTGCACCCTAACATCTTCGATCCCTCTCCCAGCGCCGGCACCGGTGATACGGGGGGCACGACGGTGCCGGAGGACGACCCCAACTACCAGTTGCTCGTGGACACCCACGACATCATGTCGCCGGGCCGCATGGACAAACTGATGCGGGAGTTCTTCGAACACCTGATGGCGAAGTGCCAGCGGAAGAACAAGGCGTACGCCGAGACGGACGCCACGTCTGATGCGTTGAACAACTTCCGTGAAGCGGCCGCAGACTTCGGTATCTCGAAGCTGACGTACGCTATGATTCTCCAGGGTAAGCACTACCGCGCCTGGAAGACTTTCGTGCGAACGGGCGAGGCGCCGGACAAAGCGTTCCGCATCCTAGGCGACATCATCGTTTATGCTATGCTCATGTATTGCATCGGCATCGACGAGGGTAAGTGGAAGCACGAGCAGGAGGTCATGAACGATGACGACTAAAACCCAGTACAGCGTCCAGTATGGCTGCGACAATTGCGGCTGGAGCGGCACCCTGAAGTTCGGCACAGGCAAGCCAGCACCAGACAAATCCGCGTGCCCGAGGTGCCACTGCGTCGCGGCGAGGAAGCAGATTACGCTGCCATTTGTGCCGAAGAGGCGGCCGGAACCCATAGAGAAGGACCCTGTCCTGATACCGATCATCCCGGATGCGTGGCCGAAGAAGCCTCTCCCGTGCCCCCGGCCGCACGAGCCGTGGGCTGACCCGTATCGGCCGAGGGATCCGTGGGGCAAGCCCCAGCGATTTTTGTGTGATACGCGTGTCGACAATGGTGAGGCACGGAGTACCCGTACAGACGGGCCGGTTATGTGGGACTATGAGTAGGGTTGACACACGTGATCCACGACCCGACGTTCGTTATGGTCCAATTTTTTGGCAGACCGTCGGCTTACTGACGTACCGGCACTTCGACAATAAGGCTGAATTAGTCAAGGAATTGACGCGCATCAATCGTAAGCCCGTCGCTCGTCAGCAAGTATACACGATTATCAAGACGGCTATTGAGGCCGGGTTCATCGACCAGAATCCGTTCCCCAATATGCCGCAGATGAGCAGGAGGGCATAGCCATGCTAATGGTGAGAGTCAACATCGGCAAGGACAAAGCGGGCAAGATGCGGGACCCAGTCGTCGGGCTGTTAATCGACACACACATGGTGCCAATGCAGGGGCCGCCTAAGGCCGCTATCGACGGGAGCGGTGCGTTGGTCCAGACCCCAGGAGCGACTGGGTTCCAGGCGCTGGGTGTTGTGGCCGCGGGCGAAGGGTTCATTGTTGGCCCGCTTGCCAGCATGACTCTGATAATGCAGCCAGATGAGGAGGGCGATGATGATGAGTTACCGCCTGATCCAGAGCGACCCCTTAAGCCCGATGTCGCGTAAGACGTATCGACCGAGTTTTGACTTAGAGCAGGATGTCCGCAAGCGTGCAGGCAATTCTGAGCTCCTGGTCGCCGGCATCGACGAGGTCGGCGTGGGCGCCCTGGCCGGCCCGGTGATGGCCGCAGCTGTTGTGCTGCATGGTGATGAATCATGGTTGGGGGAGCTCGACGACTCCAAGCGCCTGACCCACAAGAAACGGAACTATCTACACGATCTAATCATGGAGCAGGCCCGGGCGTTTGGCCTGGGGTACGCCAGTCAGAAGGAGATCGACGATGTTGGAATTGCATCAGCGCGTCGGCGCGCAGTTGTTCGAGCCTACGATGCGTGCAAGGACATCTTCGGAGATGGGGATCTTGCTGCTGTTGTGGATGATAGGCGGCTCGCGTGGCTTCGATCCGACTTGGGCGGCAGACCCTCTATCTTCGCCGACAAAGCAGATCAGCGCAGCTATAGTGTTGCGGCAGCGTCTATCGTAGCGAAGGTGATCCGTGATCGCTATATGCAGAAGATGGGTGCCATGTACGATGCTTACGGCTTCGCCACGAACGTAGGCTATGGGACTCCGAAGCATCTAGCCGCTATCAAGGAGCATGGCCCGTGCCCGCTCCACAGACGATCGTTCGAACCGTTGAAATCTCTGGGAAAATAATGTGTCGGCCCCCCACTTTAAGGGGGATGGTAGTGTAGAATAAGGATAGGCGTCCTGGATTACCCGCCAGGACACCGTCAGGCACGCTCAGATGACCGTAACGGGTCATTGGGGGCCACACAAGTGCAGTGGTGGGGCCCAAACATATTTCGTAAGCTAGGAGAGCCAAGATGGAAGAAGTAAAGAACCCGTTTGATGATCTGGACATCCCTGAACCTGTTCGAGAGGTAGAGGACGACGACACTCTTGTGGACACAGCGGCACAGATAATCAATCGTCTGGTTGCGATCGAAGATGAACTTGAACGGCGGGGTAACGATGTACTACTCAAGGAGAAGAAGAAGCTCCGCGACAAACTCAAGAAGCTCATGCTCGATAATGAGGTTAACTTGACGTATGACGAGACCTCCAATTTCGAGGGAAAATTGGCACAGCGCCACACCGACACGTGGGACTTTGATAAGTTCAAGAATACCGTGCCGAAAACAAAGCATAAGCGCTACACTCGGGTTATCCCTAGGCATGAAGAATTGGACATTAACGCTGTAATCGAGGGAGTCAAGATCGGAGACCTATCTTTGGCGCAACTCACCGTTGATGGTGTATTCTCTCGAACTCCCACAACCAAGGCTTTGTATGTGGCGGAACGGGAGGAGGACATCGATGCTTAAGAGAGCACCGGTAATCTGGACTGACACTCCGGCGGCCGGGGGCACGGGCGTGCAGATGAGCAAGGTCTACCCGGCCCCATCCCTGCGGTGGCTCGTGTGGCACGATGGGGAGATCGTGCGTTTCTGTGAGAGCGTTGATCAGGCATTCGCTTGGTATTTTTTGATTCAGGCCGAGGGGCCGGGGATCATCGACACGTTGCATGAGATTGCAAACAACCTTGATCGGCAGGACACTGTGCCCGCCGACGAGCTGGAGAGGAAGGAAGAAGATGAAGGAAGCAATAATAACAGCGACGTTTAGGATGCCTAGTGCTTGGGACGACACGGATACTGCCGATACTGGTTTGCAGCCGCTCGAGGGTGTTCGTGAGTTCCTTGAAGGGGAAGGTCTGATTGATGATTTCATTGAAGGAATATATCAGTTTGGATTAGAACTGCTCGAATATCAGGTAACGGAGGTACGAGATGAGCTGCCCGAAATATCCTAAAATTGACACCCTGTACACCAGGGACGAGAAGTTCGAGGTCACGGACGATGTCCGCAGGCCGGAGTTCCTCGTGCCCGGCAGGTGGCTCGTGACCGAGAAGATACACGGCTGCAACATCCGCGTAAGCCTGGAGCGAGTTTCTTGTGAGCATTGTGGCGCCGACCCGTGTGTGGAAGCTGGTAAAGATGTAACCAAGCCAAAATGGGATATGTGTATCAACGGGCACAACGACAACTCGCAAATACCGCCGAACCTCCTGCGGCACCAGCCTCGGCAAGCTCTCCGAAGCGGCGATAAAGTATGTACAGGAGCACACCTTTGACTAAGCGCAACAAGCAGAGGCACCCGGTCATTGGCGGCGTCGTCAACGGCGGCCGCGGTGACATGACCAAACAAGGTCGCCTGCGGACGGCTAAACGTGCCACCGCTGAAATGGCGCGGATAGGGCGCGCCGATGCGCGCAAGAAGCTGAAACTACCGACGGGTAAGGAGGTTCGGGATGTCAACAAAACAAAAGAAAAGTGACAACTGGCGGCTACCAATCGATAGCCACCTGAACTTCCACGATCTGATCGAGGCTACGATGTACAACTCCCGAACGCTCGTGTGCGTCGGGGAGATCGAGGAGTACGGGGCTGGCCAGTTGGCCAATCAGTTCCAAACGCTCGCCGACAGTGGTCAGGAGATCACCTTGCTGATCACGTCCTACGGCGGGGCCGTGGACGCTGGCGGCGCAATCATCCGGGCGATCCGATACGCGCAGAACAAGGGGTGCAAAGTGATCGGTGAAGTCAGGGGTTACGCCATGAGTATGGCGGCTATTGTTCTCCAGACTTGTGACCTCCGGTTTGCGGCGCCTGAGGACGTTGTTATGGTGCATGGGTTCTCCGGCGTGTCCCTTGGGGACGTCCGCAACCAGGCCGAGGACCTCCGCATCACCAAGAAGCTGACCGACATCTACGGCAAGTTTTTTGCGGAACGGAGTACTGCTAAAGATGAGAAGTACCACGATGAAAAGTACTGGCGCAAGTTGCTGGAAGATTCGCTTCCCCACAATTATTTTGGATCTGAAGCGCTCGAAGTAGGCCTCATCGATGAGGTCCTATTATGACCAACATGATTCTAAAGGTTCTCACCGGCTCTCGGGCCTATAAGCTCGAGACCCCGGAGAGCGATTTCGACTATCATGGCGTGTATATGACGCCGACATCGGAACTCCTAGCCATCGGCCCAAAGCCGAAGGAATCGATCTGGAAGGAAGGTGACGAAGACTTCCAGTCGTGGGAGCTTGGCCATTTCTTGGACTTAGCTGTGCACTGTAATCCGACAGTGTTGGAGACGTTCGTGGCGCCGGTTGAATACGACACGCCGTATGGCCACGAGCTAAGGACCTTGTTCCCGTACGTGCTCACGCGCAAGCGAGTGTACGACGCGTTCCTCGGTTACTCCCACAACCAACAGAAGAAAATGTTCAACAAGCCGGACAATCCGGCCGAGAACCAACCGTCGCCGCAGGCATGGAAATTCGCTGTGCAGCACCTTCGGATATTGTTGCAGGGTGAGCGCCTGCTTCGGACCGGTGAGTTCGTGCTTGATATGACCGCCTACACAGACGACGCCCGATCTCTACTGATGGACATCAAGCGGGGTGAGTTCAGCATGGGTTTCGTCATTGATCTGGCCGACGAGTTCAAGAAACGGCTGGAATTGGCGTTCGTCGATAGCTCGGTACGTGAGGCGCCGGATCTTGGTGCCGTGAACATGTTCCTATTGGACGTGCGAAGAGAGGTTTGGTAATGTCAGATCATTGCGAGAGTTGCCTCCGGCCGGGGCCTACCAGCATATTCAAGTGCGGTCCGTGTGAGCGGTGGGTTTGCACCCGTTGCTGGAACGAGACAGCGAAGACGTGTAAGGAGTGTGGTGAGAAAGCGGTAGGATGAAAGAAATAAGCTTTAACTGGACCATCACCGCCTTTCTCTCCGGGCACAAGTCTGTCACGCGTCGAGACTGGAAGGATTCGTACGCTAAGACGTTCAAGAAGGGTGAGGTTGTTGCCGCCTACAACAAGCAGCGTCGTTTTGGTGGCAAGAAGATCGGGCTTATCAAGTTGAGTCAAGACCCATACAAAGAGAGCACTGCTAAGTTGACTGGGGGTGATTGGTATGATGAAGGCCTACATGTTCTTGAGGGTGAAGGCAAGTTAATAGATGGGGTTCATCCGAAAGTTTTTTGGTTGAGATGGTTGGCTGAACCAGTAAATCTTTGGGTAATTCGTTTTAAGATTGTAGGGAATTAAATGGCCATACTCCTGACATTAGCTGGCAGGAAGCGAACCTCTGGCGCTTTGGGTACGTGGGCAGGTGGCGCAGTCGTCCAGCTGGACTCGACCGGTACCTGGTCCGAGCTTGTGGCCGGCGATACAGTTGCTTGGCGGCTCAAAAACTTCGTATATAATACCGTTCATACGCTGTTCCACATCAGGTCGAGCGGCCACGACGGGTTAAATATGCCTAAGAGGGGCCAGCTATACGTGTCCGACGACCAGGGCGCTACCTGGACCGACATAACACCGCAGACAGGCGGTAACACCGAGTATGTGGCCGATATAGCGCAAGACGCCGATGGTGGCGTCTGGTGCATAACAGACGAGCGCGAGTCGAACTCTGGGGTCAGCGGCGGGCCGTCGAGGATCTACCACAGTTCGGACAACGGCACGAACTGGACGCTAAAGTACACTACCGTCATATCGTTCTCGGACAGGTATTTTCAGCTGTACAACATCACGGCGCACCCCACTGACGCTAACATCATCGTCGCCGAGGGCGTGGACATGTTTGGTTGGGACTCACGCCTGTGGAGGACGACAGACGGCGGCGACAACTGGACTAGATTTACGCCAACGACACCCGACCCCCCGGACTCCATGCTCAACGTCGGCGGCCTCAATCAGCACGTGTTCGCCTACACCGCTGCGGGCTTTATTATATGGGCGGGCATCTTCGAGTTGTTGGCGGACGACAGGTTCATACTCAGGTCGTCGGACGACGGCACCAGCTGGGTCGTCGTTCATACTGGGTCTATCATACAGGACTACGGCGCTACATTTTTCGAGTCAACGTTGACGTATGTTACGCTCCGCAACACGTTATTTGAATCGGGACCGCCGATTAACCCCAACCAACCGGTAAAGATAGCATCTGATGACGACTCGCCATTTAATGGTGATTATAATTTTCATGGGTTTAGTAGGCATGAAATTTCAGGCATTGATAACTTATACTTAGGCACCCTGGATGTAGCGCCCGGTATTGGTGCCACTGATAGCCCATCTGTGTTTACACGTCCAGCCGACCTGAGTTCGGGATGGGTGGAATTACCGGCTTTCGCTAACATGGACTCGGACTTGGGGTACAGGCTGTACGTCGACATGGACGGGCTGGTTGGTGCAACGGTGTTCGAAGGGGAAGTGCCAACACCGCCTAAAGCCGATGAACCGCCTGCCGGTGACCCAGGCGCGGGCGAGCCAGGCGCAGGTGAGCCAGGCGTGGGCGAAGCACGAGTGCCTAGGCGTGAGCCTGTTGTGCGCCGCGGCCTGCGTGGTCGGCGCGGGTTCAAAGCAGGACCCCCGGGCCATCGCGGTCTGCCGCCGGTACAGGGCGAGCAGATAGACAAGAGAATTCCTGACGAGTACGAAGAACCGTTGGTTCGCAAGTGGTTGACATTCGGGTGGCTGGCGATACCCATGCTCGAAGGTCAGAAGACGATAACCTTGCGCGATTGGGGCCCGACTGAGGGTGTGCAGTGGCAGCATGGTGAATTGTTCTATGCGTACGATACACCACCGGTAGAGGGTGGTCGCAGGCTCGCTATACTACGGGTCATGCAGGAGCCGTTTGTGGAGTTCACCGCTAGACTCAGGATGTCAGACTACCACAAGCTAGGGTTCTCGTATGCCATGGCCAACCGACTGATGGCGCCAAGCGGTCGCACCGCATTACAGGTGTGGGAAGACCTGCACAACAATCCGGAGTCACTGTGGTTGCTGAGGTTCGCTGTTGAGCGCATCTTCGAGCAGGGCCGCAAAGAGCAGGACACTGTTCAGATTGCTGAGAGACCGCCGCAGTAGTGTATAATAGGGATGAGAGAAGGAGGGCATTGAACATGGCAAGTAAGAAGAGCAGGAAAGCCAAAAAAGCACAACCGACACCTCCGGCACAGCAATTTGACCCACTAAGCGTACTCAAGGTGCTGGACGACGCGGCATCATCGGCCCCACTGACCAGGCAGGGTCACATTAACGTACAGCAGGCGGTCAAGATCTTGGGTTCGATTCTGGCAGTCCCGGCGACCCCAGAGGCTCCGGTCGACAAGAAGGAGGCTTAATTATGATAAAAATTGACGACAGGGTAATCATTAGGGATGAGCACGACCATATAGCCGCAGCGTGTGGTCATAATCCGGCTGGCTATGGGAGCCTAAAGATACGGCGATACACGGTTGAGACCGGCACCATGGGTTTTTCGTTCTCCGTTGGCGAGGATGGTGTCGTGGTGCATGTGTCCGACCCGCAACAGTTGGTGGAAGGAGTGGATATTCTCTAATGGAACAAATGAAGGCAATGTCACCAGTGGTGGAGGCAATGGAGGGAATAATCAACTGTATTGCTGGCCACGATAGGGTGATGCTCAGGGAAGAGGCAGAGAGGCTCAAACAGAAGGGCGGAGAGGCCTGGGCGATAGGAGAGATGGTTGTCCGAACCTGCCTTATGTTGGATGCCTTGAACGTCAAACACGCGGGCTGGCCGCGAGAAAAAAAAGTAATATGTTAGGAATCCTAGTTGAATGCCTAAGCTGTGGCATTTTATGGCAGCGTATTACGCCGAACTCCAATCCAGGCGGCACGGTGGACAACTATGATGTGTGTATTATTTGCCCATCCTGTGGCAGTAACGCCTTCAGAGCGGCGCCCAAAGAAAGAACAATAAGGTAAGAAGGAGGACAAGAAAAATGGCGGGAATTAAAGTTACACTGTTGAGAACCTCGGTTGTAATCCCAGGGTCCGGCTCGCCGGTAGAGCGCTTGTTCGAAAACGCCGACGGATGGGATTTCGACTCCGGCGACAACCTGAACACCCTCGTAGTCACGAAGGGCGGTAGCGTCCGATACGAGATCCCGACGGACCACGTCGAGAGCGTGGAGTTCGTCTAAACAGGAGGCAACAAAGCGATGAGCACAAGCAAGCAGACCAAGGAGACGGACGATAAGGACGCCAGGCAGAAGACGGTGGACCTAGGTGGGGTACAGGTTGTTGTTGAGCCACCTGAGCCGGCGGGAACAACCGTCGCGGTGCCAGAGATCGAGGAGCTGAAGGCGCAGCTCAATGAGTTAAAGGAGCTGATAACCGATGCCAAGGCCGAGGCGCTCGCAGACTCCGAGGCACTGGCCGACAGGGTCGCGGCGCTTGAGCAGCCGGTGGTAGTCACGGATTCGATGCCACAGTTCGAGGAGCTGAAAGGGTTGATCAGCGACTCCAGAGCGTTCACCCATGAGGTGCACGACGCAGTCGTAGCCAAGCTAACTAAAGCGGAAGCTGCGACAACGGCCCTGGCCAGGCAGGTTGCGGCCATAACACCGATACCGCGTAACTACCCGAGGACCAAGGAGTACACGGTCAAGCCCGGCGAGACACTGGTGATGATTGCCAAGGTCCAGC
>SDBU01006241.1_pt1 | contig 14085 bp, 19 predicted proteins | sample 2277071 | NCBI WGS metagenome assembly SDBU01 (sample SAMN10397929, study PRJNA504765) | marine sediment metagenome | isolation source: marine sediment core GS08_GC12, 126 cmbsf | place: Arctic Ocean: Gakkel Ridge, Loki's castle | collected 2008
GACTTATGGTTCTTGGGAGATTTACCCAACAAGAGAAAAATTTTATTTTAGGAATGTTGCTATACCACAATGGGTGCATGATAACAACGCTTATAGACAATGGACACACGTATATTCACACTTACGAACACATAAAGCGTTCTTATTACATGCTATAGATCATAAAGATTTGTGGGACGATAGGTGTAATCAATACTATAGAGAAGCAAGCGACACGGCTTATTTATTTTCAATGGCTGAAATGAGTGGTCCAGATAAAATTTGTAGAGTCTCTGACACAATGTTGATATTGAATCGTGCTGGTAACATTCATGAAGCAGATGTTAAGTTGATAGAACAAAAAACCACAGAACATATAATTAGGCAAAAAAGAAGATATGAGCGACTATAAACGTATTACATGTGATCCACTTGGGCGTTTGGGTAATCAAATGTTTGGTATTGCTACAATATTAAGTTTAGCAAAAGATCATAATATAGATTGTGTGTTCCCTAATATATTTGATACAAAAAAGTATGGCGATTATAAACACATATTTCATACATTGGATTCAAGTGGTTATTTTAATGATTTTACTAACACATATAAAGAGCCATCTTTTAATTACCACCCCTTGCCAATTATAGATAATTGTATTTATACTGGATATTTTCAATGTGAAAAATACTTTGTACATAATAGAGATTTAATCATTAATTCGTTTACGCTACCAAAATATATAAATGATTACATTGTTGTGCGTTATGCCCAATATTTATCTAAATCAACAGTTAGTCTTCATGTTAGAAGAGGAGATTACGTTCAATTATCAGATTATCACCCGGTTTTAGATTTAGCTTATTATAATAAGGCTATTAACCATATTGATCAAAGGACCAATATTGATTATTATATGATATTCAGTGATGACATAGTGTGGTGTAAAACACACATGTTGGCACATACGCCAGAAAAGGTAATATTTATTGAAAATGAACCGGATTACATAGATTTAATATTAATGTCACAATGTACACATAATATTATCGCTAATAGTTCTTTTAGTTGGTGGGGAGCCTGGTTAAATAAAAACGACAATAAAATAGTAATAGCACCTAAGATATGGTTTGGACTCAAGCGAAACCTAAGCGATAAAGATATTGTTCCTCAAAACTGGATAAGATTATGATAACAATAAATCTATTTGACACATCATTTCAGCATCTTGTTGAAAAATCTGGCGTATATTCTGTAACCAATAACAGAAAACCAAGACATGTTAAATACGTAAAAGACATTATGAATTGGAGTGATATAACCATATTTACAGATAACTTTCTTTATAGTGGTGTAGTAGACAAAGTTCAAAGTAAATATAAGATTGGTTGGATTATTGAACCAAGAGTAATTAGAAGTGATACATATGATAATATTGACAATATTATAGATAAGTTTGATTTTATTGTAACATACGATAATCAATTAGTACAAAAACATCCAGATAAAATCAAATTTGTACCATTTGGTGGCTGTTGGATTTTAGATCATAATTATGGAGTACACCCTAAATCCAAATCGTGCTGTATGATGTATTCTAATAAGCAGTCTACCACAGGACATCGCCTAAGACATCAAATAGCTCAAACTACACCAAATATAGATTTGTTTGGTAGTGGTGCCGGTAGAAGTTTTGATACTAAAGACGAATTATTGAAACCATACATGTTTTCTGTGGTAATAGAAAATTGTAAGGTTGATGACTACTTTAGTGAAAAATTATTAGATTGTTTAGCTGTTGGTACAATTCCCATATATTGGGGTTGTTCTGGTATTGATAGATTTTTTGATATGGACGGTATTATAACATTTGATACATTAGAACAATTACACGATATAATGAAGTCTTTATCCAAAGAACTATACCAATCTAAGTTTGATGCTGTAACTAACAATTTTGAATATGTTAAGGATTATGACACTCAAGAAGATTTAATATATAAACACGTTCTTTATCCATTAATAATACAAGACGATCATTTACAATTTGAAACACGCTTGGATGCAGACGACGACAGAAATCGTGTTGATGGACAATTACAACCATATTGGTTAAATAAATTTAGACAGGATGGTGGAAACAATTTATTATATAATCACAATTTAAATGAAGACTCACTAGTATTCGACGTTGGTTCATTTAAGGGTGGTTTTACACAACGAATTTCTCAATTATATAATTGTAACATATATTCATTTGAACCAATAACCGAATTTTACAATCAACAAATGGCTACTTTTGCCAATAATAAAAAAGTTAAAATATTTAATTGTGGGTTGGGTAATCAGACTCAACAAGTTAAAATTGGTATAAGTGAAGATAATTCTGGCCGTTATACTAATTCAGACATTATGGAAACTTGTAGAATTGTAGACTTTGTTGATTTTCTTGATGATTTCAAAATTGATCAAATTGATTTACTAGCTATAAACATTGAAGGTGAAGAATATGACTTACTTGAACGCATTATTAATCATAACCTATTAGGTAAAATAGATAGTCTTTTAGTTCAATTTCACTATATGAATTATTTTCCACATGAAAGAAGAGACAAAATTAGATTGGAATTAAGTAAAACATTTGAGTGTAAATTTAATTATCCGTTTGTATGGGAATGTTGGCATTGTGAAAATCGTTAGTTTAATACCCGCGATGTAAACGATGTTAAACTAGTAGAAAGAAAATTAAATGGATTATAATACATTAAACAACCTATACAAGAATAAAACAATTTTTATTTGTGGTAATGGATTAGGATTACTAAATATTACTGACCAATTAAAACCACAGTTTGAACAACAGATTTCTATTGGTGTAAATTCTTCATTTTTACACGTTAAGTCTCCTATATATATGACAGGGCATTTATGTCATGCTTTAATGTATAAACATTATAGACATAGGTATAAAGATACTTTAAATTTTTATCAAGGTCCAATTGAAAGACACCGTAATATTAATTTAACCGATAGTTTTAATATTATTTCTGGGAACGTAGTTGCTAAAACCCTGCCCATACCATTAACAAATAATAGTTCTATTTCAGGAGCAGAAAATATTACATTTGCTGCAACACATATGGCATATATTATGGGAGCATCTAAAATTGTATATGTGGGTATAGATTGCAAAAGCCTTACTCATTTTTATGATATTGATTTTTATCAAAACAAATTAATACAATATTGTGAAGATTTAAAACAAACCTATTCCACTAATCAATTTGCAACTAAAGATATAAATGATTTTGTTGATAGCAATATTACTAAACGTGGTTATTTATTGGGTGGAAAAAGACACACAACTGGATTTTTAGCGAATTATAACCATCTATTATTAACTTTTCGTTCTTATTTTACTATATTACAAGAAGCAAGTGTAGAGGTAGTTATTACACAACCTGATGGTATTTGTATAGAAGCTGGAGCAACCCATACTCCATTAAAGGAAATTATAAATGAAATTTAAAGATGATTGTTGTTTATCAAATTATTTATTATCAAATGAATATGCTTACGATATGAAATATTGTACTGTGGATGACAATGCTGGTCATAAAAGATCGGGAGACTACGCTAGGCGACACTCAGAACAATATCGTAAAGGATATGGAATATGGAGATGGAGTTCAATATTTTTGCACCGTAGTCAAATTATTCCAATTATTTTTGATGATAGTAAACAGGGTGTAGACTTTGGTGGTGCAGAAGGCTTATTGAGACACAATATAGACATTATAGATATTCAAGACACAGATGTTATGGACAGACCTGTTAAATATCACAAACTGTCGGAATATCCGCATAAAGTGGATTTTATTTTTTCATCTCATGCATTGGAACATATGAAAGACATAGCGAGTTGTATAACAGATATGGCCAACATACTAAAAAACAACGGAACACTTATATTAAATTTACCGTCATATACATGTAATAGGTGGCACGCTGGTGCTTTTCCTGATGTGCTTCATTATCCACAACATTATCACACTTTTTGTTTATCTCCAGCTAAAAATAAGCACATAATACCCATAGACACATTGTTAAAACAACAATTTATTATAGATACGGCAGAATATTCTGGCGATAATTGTATTATAATCATTTGTCATAAAAAACAAACCATAAAATGAAAATAACTATTTTAATTACCAATTATAATTATGGACGTTGGTTAAATAGGTGTATTAGATCATGTTTATCACAACAATTTGACGATTATGAGATTATAATTGTTGATGATTGTAGTAATGATCATAGTAAGGATATTTTATCAAAGTATCATAATTATCCAAATATTAAAGTTATATATAATCAAACCAACGTAGGAATTGGTGCAAGTTGTTTTATTGGACTGTCTAATGCACTGGGTTTTTATACCATAAGAGTAGATGCAGATGACTATATTGGTGAATTTTGTCTTAGATGCTTATGGCTATATGCTAGATATAATAAGTCTCACGCTGTAGCTTGTGACTATCACACAATAGACTTGAACGAAGATGTGTTACAAAGAGTATCGGCTAAAGAACTTCCTATAGCTTGTGGTATCTTATTTAGGACAGACATATTAGAATACTTGGGATCATATAATACATCTAAACGTCTATATGAAGACAAGGAACTATTGGATAGATTTAATAAAGAGTTTACAATGCACTATTTAGAAATACCATTTTACAAATATTTTAAACACAATAAGTCTTTAACAAGTGTGTCAGATGTTTAACAAAATTTTTGCTATCATACCTGCTCGTGGTGGTTCTAAAAGATTGCCAAGAAAAAATCTTTACCTATATAAAAACAAGCCATTAATAAAGTGGACAATTGAAGCAGCCTTGTTAAGTAAATATATATCATTTGATAACTTATATGTCACTACTGAAGACACAGAAATCAAAAATACAGTTCAATCACTATGTCAAATCATTAATCGCCCATACAATTTAGCAACAGATGGTATTTGGATACAATCGGTGATTAATCACGCAGTTAAGACCATTACTTTAACTGAAAAAGTTGCAGGTGTAGCACCAGAAGATATTATAGTTATATTACAACCAAACTCTCCACAAATACAAGCTAGTATTATAGATAAGTGCATAGAAAAACTTATAGATAATAACCTATATCAAACACACACTGTTGATGAAAATCTAATTCATAATGGTGCGATACATGTTTTACGAGCTAAGATTTGTAACTATATTGGCAAAGTATGTTATAATGGAGTTGTAATTACAAACTGGTTAGATATCCATTGTAAAGAAGATATAGAAAAACTACCATGAATTTAAAGCAAACAACGAATGAATTGTTAAAAAAATTATTTCCTATCTGTCGTAGTCTTACCGTAAACGGTGTTCGTCAAACGCTGTGTGAATTACAAAAGATTACCAGTTTTGATATACGCAATATTCCTTCTGGTAGTAAGTGCTACGATTGGACAGTTCCTCAAGAATGGAATATACATAAAGCTTATATTAAAGACCATAAAGGAAAAACCGTTGTTGATTTTAAAAACAATAATTTACATGTAGTAAACTATAGTACACCAATTAATACTAAACTCAGTTTTTCTCAATTAAAGCCACACTTACACTATTTACCAGAATTACCAGACGCTATTCCGTATAGAACTACATATTATAATAACAATTGGGGATTTTGTTTAACACACGATCAATATAAACAATTGAATCAAAACGACACATATCACGTATCCATAGATTCTACTTTTACTGACGGTTATTTAAATTATGGAGAATGTATTATAAATGGCATATCTAACAAGGAATACCTTATTTCAACCTATTGTTGTCACCCATCATTAGCCAACGACAATCTTTCCGGTGTGATACTGTGGACACTTCTTCTACGAGAGCTTAAAAAACAACCAACAAAACATACATATCGTTTTATCATTGTGCCAGAAACAATTGGTTCAATTGCGTACTTATCTCAACACGAAAAAGCTATGCAAAAAACATGTGGTGGTTTTGTTATAACAACCGTTGCTGGCCCAGGAAAATTTGGATATAAACATACCTATTTACATAATCATACTATAGACAAAGTTGTTCAACAAACTTTTAAAGAAAACAACATCAATTATGTGTCATATAAATTTGACATTAATGGTAGTGATGAAACTCAATATGCATCACCTGGGTTTAGGATACCAACAGGAACCATATGTAAAGATAAGTATTACGAATATAAACAATATCATACATCGTTAGATAATTTAGGTTTCGTGAGTTCTGATAGCTTAATACAAACACTAAAGCTATATTTATCAACAATTCAAAAACTTGAAATGAACACCATTTTTAAATCTTTATGCCAATATGGTGAGCCAATGTTAGGAAAAAGGGGTTTATATCCATCTACTGGTGGTAAAAACCACCAAAATACAGAATTAGACATAATTAAATGGCTAATGTTTCATGGTGATGGGCACACTGAACTTATAGATACAGCAGAACAAACCGGCATACCAATGGAGCAACTCTACGCAACATCTCAAAAATTGGTTGCCCATAAATTGTTAAAGGAAGTATTATGAGAATCGTATGGATTGGCGGTAGTCACATTAGACATTTGTACTGTATGAATATTGTTCATGACGCTTTTCCCATATCGGCAGCTATTATAGAACACAGAGAAGAAATGATTCCACAACCACCCGGTAACACATTAAAAGGCGATAGATATAATTTTATAAAGCACTTTGACAATAGGGCAAGGGCTGAACAAAAATACTTTAAAAAACAACCTTTACCAAATTGCCCCATTTTAGAAACCGATACCAACGATTTAAATTCATTGAAAAACGCAGAGTTTGTTAGACACATAAAGCCCGATGTTGTTATTGTTTTTGGCTGTCATTTAATAAAAGGTCCACTGTTTGAAAGCGTACCATATCATACAATCAATTTACACCTTGGGCTGTCTCCACGATATAGGGGATCGGCCACACTATTTTGGCCATTTTATTTTATGGAACCAACTTATGCTGGCTCTACTATCCATTATATCGTTAATGAACCCGATGCTGGTAATGTGATTCATCAAGTTACACCAAAGTTACATATAAACGATGGTATTCACGATGTGGCATGTAAAACAGTAATTCAATCCATGAAAGATATGGTTGAACTACTACAGATTTTTGACTATAATAAACAATGGACACAATATAAACAGCGTGGTACCGGCAAGAATTTTTTAACCAGTGATTTCAAACCAGAACATTTGCGAATAATTTATAATACGTTTAATGATGATATGGTAACACAATATTTAAATGGTGATTTACGATCTAAAAAACCCAAACTCATTCGTCAATTTTAGAGGTGTGTATGTCTAAATTAATAATCTGTGCTGAAATTGGTATTAATCATGACGGAGACATGGATTTATGTCACGAAATGATTAGACAAGCCGCTATTAGTGGTGCTGATTTAGTTAAGTTTCAATTATATGAACCAAAAATTTTGTTTCAAAATGAACCACATTTAATTTCAGAGGGAGAACGTTGTCAATTCACCTACAATCAGTTTCAACAAGTGTTAGAATGGTGTAACGAAGAAAATATTGAACCATTTGCTAGTGTGTTTGATGAAACTCGACTAGAATGGACAGAAAAATTTAATTTTAAACAGTATAAAATAGCATCTAGAACAGTCTCAAAGACACCAGGGTTTGCTAAAACAATAGCTGGCTTAGGTAAACCAACCTATGTTTCGTTGGGTATGTGTACAACACAACGGGGAATAGACTTATTTAGTGCATATAATAATGTTAAACTGTTGTACTGTGTTTCTAAATATCCGGCATCTTACACATCTTATAAACACCAGCCAAAGTCTTATACTGAATCAGCATATTGTGGAATTAGTGACCATACGCTTGGTATAGAAACATCTTTAGTAGCTATAGGTAGAGGGGCTAAATTTGTAGAAAAACATTTTACACTATCTAAAACAATGAAGGGTTCGGACCATAAGTGTAGCATTACACCTGACGAATTACATATTTTAAGTACATACGGTCGGCTTATGGAGAAAATACAATGATTAAAATACGTTCTAAAATTACCAATGGGGTGATTCATATAGTTCATCGAGTAAGAGATATAGTGGGTAATCAACGTAACAACATTTGTGACGACGATAAATATCTACAGGTGGCAGCTATCCCACTTTATAACAACCAAACATTTATTCCACATAAACACCTACCTCAACAAAGAACTATAGAAGCTACACATGAATCTTGGGTTGTTATTAGAGGTGTAGTTAAAGCGTCATTTTATGATATAGATGATAAATTTTTAATTGATGTAATATTATATACTGGAGATTGTTCCATTACATTTGCTGGTGGACATACTTATACATGTTTAGAAGATAATACGTTAGTTTACGAGTACAAAAATGGGCCATTCAATGGGTCGGCTATGGATAAACAAAGATTTTAATAATATGATTAATAAAGACACACAACTATTTGCATCATTTTCTTTAAACCCAGGAAACTATGGTAGTAGATTTATGAATGCGGGTTTTCTATACCATAATATTAATGCAATTCATAAGTCTTTCAAAGTGACAAATTTATGTGAAGCACTAATCGCTGTTAGACAATTAGACATTAAAGGTTTTGCCATTAGTATGCCATATAAAAAACAGATATTAGAATATGTGGATGAATATGGTGAGTCCGTTGAGAAAATTGGTGCCAGTAACACCGTTGTAAATACAAATGGTAGACTTCATGCATATAACACAGATTATCTTGCTGCTAAAGCCATTCTATCTACCTATAAATATGACAAATCCTGTAAACCAATGTATATCTTAGGCAATGGAGGATATGCTGCTGCTGTTCAATACGCTGCACATCAATTGAACATAGAAACACTTGTAATCACTCGTGAAAACTGGGATCAAATTAACACAATTACAGATAGGCTAATTTACAACTGTACTCCTGTAGAAAATTTAGAAAAAACCATTGACCAGTCAAATATCTTTATAGATTGTATGCCTTGGACACCAACTGGTCAATTATTATCATTAACACAAGCTGGTCATCAATTTCGATTGTATACTGGACAAACATTTTTTATAAGTATTTAATATGGTTAAATTACACTTAGGTTGTGGTAAATGCAACTTTGGGAAATCTTGGACTCATATTGACGCTCAAGATTTACCACATGTATCTTCACATAGAATTGATCTACTACCATTTGTGTCAAATGGTGTAGATTTAATTTATGCATCACATGTGATAGAACATGTTACTAGATCAGAAACTAAATTAATATTACAAGAATGGAACAGGGTATTAAAGTCTGGTGGTATACTAAGAATAGCTGTACCAGATTTTCAGGTTCTTGCCGCTTTGTATTGTCAAAATAAAATAACCCTAAGTCAAGTGTTGGGACCATTATATGGTAGCGGCAGAGAAAAAGAATGGTCAATTGATTGTCATAGAACAACATATGACTATAATGATTTGAAGCACATGTTGCTGTCATGTGGTTTCAATAAAATCAGATTGTGGGATTGGAGAAAAACAGAACACTCACATTTTGACGACTTTAGCCAGGCTTACATACCACATATGGATAAAGAAAATGGCACGCTGATTTCTCTCAACGTTGAGGCTATCAAATTGAAAACGAAAACTCTGTAAAATAACATGGGAAAAATTATGAGTAAAAAAACAGTGCTTATTACTGGTATTAGTGGACAGGATGGTTCATACCTATCAGAACTACTATTAGAAAAGGACTACAAAGTTTACGGTATGGTACGTAGAAAGTCTATGGTTGAAGAAAATAGCTCTCGTATTAACCATTTATTAAAAGATATTGAAACTATTTATGGAGATATGACAGATCAAGGTTCATTAGAAAAAATTATAAAATTAGTTAAACCAGATGAAGTTTATAACTTAGCAGCACAAAGTCATGTAGGTATTAGTTCTACTGTGCCAGAATATACTGTTCAAGTTAATGCTCTTGGTGTATTGTATATATTGGAAGCAATTAAACAACATGGTAAACCCAATACTAAATTTTACCAGGCTTCTTCGTCTGAAATGTTTGGTAATAGTATAGACGGCGATGGATATCAAAGAGAAACTACACCTATGCATCCAGTTAGTCCATATGGATGTGCGAAACTATTTGCTCACCATATATGTAGACATTATAGATTAGCCCATGGAATGTGGAATTGTGCTGGTATTTTATTCAATCACGAAAGTCCTCGTCGTGGTGGTAATTTCGTTACTCAAAAAATAGTTCAAGCAGCATTACAGATTAAACAAGGATTACAAGATAAATTAGAATTAGGAAATATGGATAGTCAAAGAGATTGGGGTCATAGTAAAGACTATGTTAGAGCTATGTGGATGATTATGCAACAAGAGAAACCAATGGAAATATGTATAGCTTCTGGAACAACACGTTCTGTAAGAGACTTCTGTAAAATAGTATTTGAGAAATTAGATATGAACTATAAAGATTATGTGGTACAAAACCCTAAGTATATGCGGGCATTAGAGTTAAACATACTCAAGGGCGACTCTACTAAAGCACGTACAATATTAGGGTGGCAACCAGAATATTCTTTTAACGATTTAGTAAATGATATGATTAATGGAGATATATAGTGCATTATTTAGTAACTGGTGGTGCTGGATTTATAGGTTCTAATTTGGTTGATTTATTAATCAATATTGGACATAGTGTTGATATATGGGATAGTTCATGTACCGAGTCACATGAAGTGGGAAATGCACATTTTTATAACATAGATATAAGTTGCGTTGATGATGTTTTTCAACATGGTTGTTATTATGATGTTATTTTTCACTTAGCTGCACATTCTAGAATACAACCAAGTTTTAAATTACCATTATTAACGCACAATGTAAATGTTAATGGTACTGTTAATATTTTAGAATTAGCACGAAAGTTCAATTCAAAAGTAGTATACGCTGGATCAAGTACGGCGTGTTTAGATGTATACAATAATCCATATGCTTTTTCTAAATGGGTTGGAGAAGAATACTGTAAATTATACTCAAACATATATGGTCTATCAACTTCAATAGCACGATTTTTTAATGTATATGGGCCAAAACATATGAAAACAGGTGATTATGCTACTATTCTTGGTATATTTGAAAATCAAAAATTAATAGATCAACCATTGACTATTACTGGAGATGGGGAACAACGAAGAGATTTTATACATGTTTATGATGTTATCAAAGGTTTAATAAAACTTTCATCTTTTGATTTTAAAGCAGACATATTTAATTTTGGTAGTGGTGTCAATTACTCAATTAATGAGATAGCTCATATGTTTAATTGTTCAGATATTAAATATATACCAACAAGGTCTGGAGAAGATCGTAATACACTTGCTGATATATCAAAAACATGCAAATTATTAGATTGGATACCTAAATATAGTGTTGAGAATTATATTAAAAACTTTTTACAAACAAGCACAAACATTTTTAAAGGAACAATATGAAAACATTAGCATTAGGTCTACTATTATCTCCTCACGACTTTTATTCAGGTGCGGACAGAACAAGAACTTGTTTTCCAAATTGGATAAGGGATAACGATGTAGAAACCATTTTTGATAAGGTATATATTAATGTAGATTGGCCACATAATCCAAATGGTGATCAATCATTAAATCATGTACACACCAGTATTAACATTTGTAAACCGTGTTATGATGTACAGAATATACCACTGAATCATGATTTTGCAGCATCAAGAAACATGATAGCTGGACGCAATGAGTGTGATTGGTTAATGATGTTAGATGTTGATGAAATTATGTATCCACGAACTAAGCGTAAAATAAGAGAATTGATTAACACACCAGAAGCAGAGCAATATAAAGCATTTGGATTTCCTACTTTAAACTGGGTAGAAGATCATTTTTTAGAAGCTTATCCAGATTTCCATTTCCGTTTAGTAAAGAAAGGTATGAGATGGGTAAACTGTGGTCCGACCTTTGGGGCTAGTCCGGGTTGTCACGAAGTACCAAATACTCAAAATAGGTTAGTGACTAACTTACATTTATTACATTATAAGCCAGAAAACATTAGATTTAGGTATAAAGGATATGCTGATAAGGATAGTACACATGAACATAATATGGTGTATTATAACACACACTTTAAAGATAAAAACCTAAAGAACGACATATCTGATAAAGTAGATGTAAAAAGTGTAGTATTTAACATGGCTGCTGAATGTGAGTCAGAGGAAATTTTTACCCCATTTGTTAATCAATATGAAATTATGACTAAAGTAGTTAAACAATCATTAAAAGTGTATAATACGTTATGAGGAATTATCAGAATTATAATTTGGCTTTTGAAATAGCAAATTCCTTGTATGATAGGGATTTTTTACAATGTTCTCCAGAAGATTCCGAGTTTTATGAAATAATTTTGGTCATTGAAGACGAATTGAACTCAGAAGATGTAAGAACTTACGATTTTGATAGTTAATTAAAAGGATATCCAAATGAACATTCAGCTTATTAAATTGAAAAGCGGTGAGGAAATTATTGGTGATGTAGTAGCTACCGGATTTTCTGAGGGTGAGGAATTTATAACAGTCAAGAAACCGGCTGTTGTTCAAATAGTACCACAACAACAAACGGGAAAACTTGGAATTGCGATTGTAGAATGGATTCCTTGGTTAGAAAATCAAGAAGTTTCTATTGAAGAAAGCGATATTATGTTTAGTGGTAAACCTATAGATAATATTAGCAATGCTTATAGTGAGCGTTTTGGAAGTGGAATAGTAACATCATCTAAAGGTTTGCTACTTAATAAATAGTCCGATGTAGCACGAGGGTCGTGCAGGGGATTGTTAATCCCAAGGTGAAGGTTCGATTCCTTCCTTCGGAGCTAAAAAGGAAAAGTTATGGATGAAACCGTTAGAGAACATTTGGTAGCAATGATGCCTGATGTAGGTCATTGGACTGAATTACCAGATAGTCTTATAGATCGTTGTGAAGAAATAGATAAGCTTATTAAAAAGGTCAAATCTTGGGATGGGATAATAAGTACGCAAATTTTGGCTGTAATCGTTTATCAGTGGAAACAGGAACAACTTAATTCAACCCCGTTTTTAGAATATGATTTGTAATTATGGAAACAGGAGTAATTTAATGAGGAAAAAGAAAAAATATTATAAGGTGTTAACATCAGATATGAAATCTGTTGTATCATATTTCAAGGATGTCCGTGCGGCTGATCTTGATGTACAATATGTATTAGATCAATGGGTAACACCTAAGTGGAAATATAGTCGCTTGTTTGTATTTAACAGCATTGAGAATGTTCGTTATTTTATAAGTAGTAATAGTAATCATGTATGTTGTCAACCACGAATATTTGAAGTTGAAGTAAAAAACCCAAGAAAAAACGGATTGTTTATAATGTGGGTTCAAGATGCTTTAGTAACTTTTAAAATGAGTTTAAACAACAAACGAGATAAGAAATGCCTTGAGGTTATCGGATCCCTTTTCGCAGTTTCCCGCCTGTGTTCCGGAAAAAAGAAGAAGAAAAACAAGAGCCGCGCAAATCCATGTTTTTTTCAAAACGTTCATCAGAACTTCTTTGTAAGCGTGAGCATAGTGACTTTATTGTCGAGTATCTCTTTCTGAACCACCCGCACACGAACGCTGCTAAGTTCGGATTCGAGTTTTTTGTTATTGTGATAAGCAAGCCTTCCCGCATCTACGGCAGATAATACACGGTTAATTATCATAATATGGATGCCTCGCTGGCCGGCTTTGAGTTTTTTGCTGATCAAGACGATGATGGTTCTTTCCTCTCCCCAGATGGTCCGTTTGTCGCGATAAAGCAACATGGATGCGTCGCCAAGGGTGCCGAGGGACCTGACAGAATGAGTTATGAAGTAGTCGAGGCCGCAATCCTCACCACCCTGCGGTTGAATGCTGTCTACGATGCCAACAATA